>Ga0265797_10002089_pt1 | contig 34282 bp, 27 predicted proteins | sample P2T30metagenome_FD_192433 | JGI IMG/M metagenome (GOLD analysis project Ga0265797, IMG submission 192433) | Plant litter microbial communities from East Loma Ridge, Irvine, California - P2 T30 | ecosystem: Environmental > Terrestrial > Plant litter > Unclassified | place: USA: California...
CTGGGCCGGCGACGACGACCTCGAGACGCCGTTCAATGCCGAAGTGGCGGCCGCCCTGCAGCGCCTGGCCGCCACCGGCGTCAAGGTCTACTGGATGGCCGGCAACCGCGATTTTCTGGTGAACCAGGGCTTTGCGCAAGCCGCCGGCCTGCGCCTGCTGGCCGAACCGCACGTGGCGACCTTCGCCGGTACGCGCGTGGCACTGGTCCACGGCGACGCCCAATGCACCGGCGATACCAAGTACATGGCCTTCCGCGCCCAGGTGCGCGAGCCGGCCTGGCAGCAGCAATTCCTGGCCATGCCCCTGAGCCAGCGCAAGGCGATCATCGCCGGCCTGCGCGAAGGCAGCCGCGCCGCGCACACCGAAAAATCCTACGAGATCATGGACGTGGCGCCGCCGGCGGTCGCGCAACTGCACGCAGCCACCGGGGCCGACACCATCATCCACGGCCACACCCACCGCCCCGCCCTGCACCGGGACGGCAAGCGGCGCCGCTTCGTGCTGCCCGACTGGGAACTCGACGACGAGCCGGTACGCGGCGGCTGGATCGCCATCGATGCCGACGGCAACATCACGCGCCACGCCCTCGACGGCACCCAACTCTGATCGGCCCTATCCGAACTGACAGGTAGCCACCCGCTGGTCCTGTGTTGACAGTAACAAGACTGGTGTTATACTTCACTACAACACCACATCATTACATCACCAACATGGAGGCAGGCATGGATATCCAGGCTGCACCGCAGGAAAGCGAGGCCGGCAATGACCATCGGCTGGAATGACAACACCCCGATCTACCGGCAGCTGAAGGACCGGGTGATCGGCATGATGCTGGACGGTGCGCTGAAAGCCGGCGACGCCCTGCCCTCGGTGCGCCAGATTGCCGCCGAATACCAGCTGAACCCGATCACGGTGTCCAAGGCTTACCAGGAACTGGTCGACGATAACTTGGTGGAAAAACGAAGGGGGATCGGTATGTACGTCACGGAAGGTGCCAGCGAAAAGCTGCTGGCGAGCGAGCGCGAACGTTTCCTGCGCGAGGAATGGCCGGCCATGCTGGAGCGCATTCGCCGCCTGGGTCTGGACACCGAGCAGCTGCTCGCCCATAAACTGCAGGATGAGAACGGAGGCCGCCAATGAGCAGCGTGATCTCGGCCAAGGGACTCACCAAGCGCTATGGCAAGCGCACCGCCGTCGACGGCATCGATTTCGACATTCCCGCCGGCCGCATCGTCGGCCTGATCGGCCCCAACGGCTCAGGCAAGACCACCACCCTGAAAGCGGCGCTGGGCCTGATCCCGTTCGAGGGTTCGCTGTCGGTATTGGGTTTTGATCCGCGCACCCAGCGCGACGACCTGATGCAGGATGTCTGCTTCATCGCCGATGTCGCGATCCTGCCGCGCTGGCTACGCGTCAAGGATGCGGTCGACTTCGTGGCCGGCGTGCATCCGCGCTTCAACCGCGACAAGGCCGAGCGCTACATCGCCGCGACTTCGCTGAAACCGTCGATGAAGGTCAAGGAAATGTCGAAGGGGATGATCGTGCAGCTGCACCTGGCGCTGGTGATGGCCATCGACGCCAAACTCCTGGTGCTGGACGAGCCGACGCTGGGCCTGGACATCATCTACCGCAAGCAGTTCTACCAGAACCTGCTGGAGGATTATTTTGACGAGCACAAGACCATCGTCATCACCACCCACCAGGTCGAAGAAGTCGAGCACATCCTGACCGACCTGATGTTCATCCGCGAAGGCCGCATCGTGCTGGCCGCGTCGATGGAAGAAATCGGCGAGCGCTACATCGAGGTGATGGTCTCGCACGACAAGGTCAGCGCCGCCAACGCGCTGCAGCCGATCGACCGCCGCACCGTGTTCGGCAAATCCGTGATGCTGTTCGATGCCGCGGCACACGGCGTCTCGCGCCAGCAGCTGGCCGCCCTCGGCGAAACCCGCAACCCCAGCGTGGCCGATCTGTTCGTCGCCACCATGAAAGGAAGCTACGCATGAACACCGTGACCATGAAATGGCTGCTGCGCCGCGAGTTCTGGGAATACAGGGGATCGATGTTCTGGGCGCCGCTGGCGGTGGCCGTGCTGCTGGTGCTGTTCATTGGCGGCACCGTGGCCTACGGCCTGTCGATGCATCACTTACCGACCCACATCACGATCAACGGCCAGACGGTGAACGGCTACACCGTCGGCATCACGCTCGAAGCCAAGGCCCGCATCGCGCAGGTCGCCAGCAGCGTGTACCTGGGCGCTTCCCTGCCCCTGTTCGCCCTGCTCACCGCCGTCGTCTTTTCGTATTGCCTGGGCGCGTTGCACGACGAGCGGCGCGACCGCAGCATCCTGTTCTGGAAATCGTTGCCGGTCTCGGACGGGATGACGGTGCTGTCCAAGGCGGTCACCGCGATGTTGGTGGCGCCGCTGATCACGATCGTGCTGGGGACCATCGCGTCGCTGCTGCTGCTGTTGATCGCCTGCGTGGCACTGGCCGCGAATGGCATCAGTGTGCTCGGCCCGGTGCTCGGTTCGCCCGACCTCTACCTGTCGCCACTGCGCCTGCTGGCCCTGCTGCCGGTGTACGTGGTGTGGGCACTGCCGGCGGTCGGCTGGCTGCTGCTGGTGTCGAGCTGGGCGCGCGCCAAGCCGCTGGTGTGGGCGGTGGGCGTGCCGCTGGTCGGCCTGCTGATCGTGAAGTGGATCAGCCTGGCCGCCGCCAACACCGGCGGCGAACCGCTCGGACTGATGCCGTATGCGCAGGATGTGGTCGCGCGCCTGCTGGGCGGCATCGTGCCCGGCATCTGGTTCACCTTCGACGAAGGCCTGCCGCATGCGCTGCGCCCCGGCGCCAACGGCGCCGACATGGGCAGCCTGGTCAGCGGTTCGTATGCCACCCTGGCCCATGCCGCCACCTGGCTGTGGGCACTGGCTGGCGCCGCCATGCTGTACGCGGCGATGCGCCTGCGCCGCTACCGCGACGAGGGTTGAGGCGGAGATGACCATGCGGCCACTTCATGCTGCCCTGGTGCTGACGCTGGCTTCCAGCCTCGCGCCTCCATGCACCGCCGGCGCCACGCAGGAGAAAGACGAACCCGGCACCGTGCACGTCAACGCCGTCAAGGATCCCGAGATGCGCGCCTACCGCGCCATCGCGGCCGGACTCGACACCTTCGATGCGCAGCACGCGCTGGCGCCGAATGTGCCGCAGTTGCGCTTCCAGGCGGAGGGGCGGGACGGCGAAGCGCTGGACGGCGAACGGCCGCTGGCGCGCATCGCCGCCGACGACTTCTCGATTCCCCTGCCCCTGGACGAGCAGGCCCGCTTCAGCGTGCCGCGCAGCCAGGCGGCCTGGGACGCCAGGGCCGAGCTGATCCTGAACCGCAAGAAGGACGATGTCCGCGTCGAGACCTGGGTGCGCACCCCTGGCCTGTCCGACAACCAGTACCGCATGGGCGATATCCGCCTGGACTGCCGCGTGAAGGTTGCGATCGGCAAGGCGGAAATCCCGTTCTGGGCGGTCGGGCTGGTCAACGGCCTGTTGCTCACCACCGACTGGTGCTCGTGGTTCAAGGGCGAAACCCCGAAGGGCGGTGACCGCACTTGGTCGCGCCGCGCCCACGCCAGGCTGAGCGCGGCGACGCTGCGCGACGGCGAGCGCAGCCTGGCATTGCGGGTGAGCGGAAAATCCTTCCGCATCCCGATCGGCGACACCAGCTGGAGTAACGATGCGCTGATCGAAGTGACATATGCAAAGGAGGCGGCGCCGGCAGAGGAGGCGGCGGCGCTCGCAGCGGATGCCGCTGCGCCGGCCAATACACCGGCCAATACACCGGCCACTGCGCCGGCAGTTACTCGAACTGCTGGCGAAACGCCGCGAACTGCGCCTTGAGTTCGTCGACCTCGGCGCGCAGGCTGGCCACTTCCTGCTCCAGCTGGGCCACGCGCGAACCGGAAGACGGCGCGCTCGGGGCACTGGCGGTGCCGAAGGCGGAATCGTCGCGCGCCAGGTTGATCGCGCCGCCCAGCAGCTGGCCGTAGCGCGATTCCTTGGTGCCGGGGGCGCGCTCCAGGCGTGCCACCAGCGGCGGGTATTTGTCGATCAGGAATTGCAGGCCGGCCTCGACCTCGGACACCGACTTGAAGTCGTGCAGGCGCCCGCTGCGCGAGCGGATCTCGCCGGCGGTCTGCAGGCCGCGCAGCATCAGCATGGTAAGGATGGCGACCTTGTCCTGCTCGAGCGACCACTTGATGCGCATGCGGTGCTCGTACTTGACCACGCGGGCGCCGGCCTGGGTGATGCCGTTGACGAGTTTGCGCTGCATGAGGCGCTGCAGGGTATCGTGCACCACGTCTTCCGGCAACTGCATCACCGGGTCGCGGCTGGACAGCTGGTTACAGCCGTTCATCAACCCGTTCAGCGTGAGCGGATAGTTGTCCGGCGTGAGCGCCTCTTTTTCGGCGAGCACCCCAAGGACGCGGATTTCGAAGGGATCGAGGTCGGATGCCGGGTCGAAGCCGCCCGGGATGTTGTCTTCCATATTGCTCTCTTGTTCAGTCGACCAGACGGTTTAATTGTGCCTGGTCGAGTTTATCACTCTCATCCATTTTCTGGCAGGCGATCCCGGCCGCCTTCATGGTGGCGCACAGGCGTTCGATCTGCTCGTCCTGCGCCGCGGCGTGGGCGATCAGGTTGCGCAAGGCCTTGGACAGCGGGTCGTCGCCGTTGGGCGTGACGCCGTAGGCCGCGAACATCTGGGCGCTGCGGGCCTGCTCTTCCTTGCGCACCAGGTGGGCCGGGTTGCCGACCGCGGTGGCGCCGCCCGGCACCGGTTTCACGACCACTGCGTTGGAACCGATCTTGGCATATTCGCCGACGGTAAACGCGCCCAGCACCTGCGCGCCGGCGCCGACGATGACGCCGCGCTCGAGCGTCGGATGGCGCTTGGTGCCGGCCACCAGCGTGGTGCCGCCCAGGGTCACGCCCTGGTAGATGGTGCAGTCGTCGCCGACCACCGCGGTTTCGCCGATGACCACGCCGAAGCCGTGGTCGATGAAGACGCGCCGGCCGATGGTCGCGCCCGGGTGGATCTCGATGCCGGTGATGACGCGGGCAAGGTAAGAAATGAAACGGCCCAGCCATTTGAAGCCGGCATACCAGCAGGCGTGCGCCCAGCGATGCATGACCACGGCATGCAGGCCGGGATAACAGGTGAGCACTTCCCATCCGTTGCGCGCCGCAGGGTCGCGCTCGATGATGCTCTGGATATCTTCACGCAGATTGGAAAACATAGGATAAAACCGTGGCAAACAGACAGCATGGTAGCGTATCCGGGCCGGTCTTGCTTATGAGGGAAACAAATTTGGAAGGCAGAGGACGTCGTCCCCGCGAAGGCGGGGACCCATGCTGAACAACAGAATTCGGTACGCTTGAAACGCCCCAAGTGCTGCCGGATTATTGACTTCGGAAACTCAGTATGGGTTCCCGCCTGCGCGGGAACGACGGTATATCTTACTGCGGGTCTTTGGCCAGGCGCTGGCGGCGCGCTTCGTACAGGCAGACGCCCGAAGCGACCGAGACGTTCAGGCTCTCGACCGAGCCGAACATCGGGATGTTGACCAGCACGTCGCAGGTCTCGCGCGTCAGGCGGCGCATGCCCTCGCCTTCCGAACCCATCACCAGTGCGGTCGGGCCGGTGAAGTCGCCTTCGTACAGACCCTTGTCGGCGTCGTCGGTGGTGCCGATCAGCCAGATCCCGCGGTCCTTCAGGTCGCGCATGGTGCGCGCCAGGTTGGTGACGGTGATGTACGGGACGCTCTCGGCGGCGCCGCTGGCGACCTTGGCGGCGGTGGCGTTAAGGCCGACCGAACGGTCTTTCGGCGCGATGACGGCGTGCGCGCCGACGCCGTCGGCCACGCGCAGGCAGGCGCCCAGGTTGTGCGGATCGGTGATGCCGTCCAGGATCAGCAGCAGCGGCGGGCCTTCCACCACGTCCAGCAGCTCATCCAGGTTGCGCGCCAGCGACAGCTGGCTGGCGAAGGCGATCACGCCCTGGTGGCGGCGGGTGCCGACGATCTTGTCGAGGCGGCTCGACTCCACCGGCATGACGCGCACGCCGGCCTGTTTCGCATTGGCGATCAGGTCCTGCATGCGGCGGTCCTGGCGCTCGGCGTCGACAAAGATCTCTTCCACCGAAGCCGCCTCGTGACGAAGGCGCGAGGTCACGGCGTGGAAGCCGAAAATCATTTTATTTTTCATGCGTTACGTTCTTAATCCTGCTAGTTGAACCATGGGGCCAGAGCCCGGTTGACACGGGTGGGCTCTGACCTCATCTGACGATCGTTGTTGTATCAGCGGCACCCGCTTGCCCGGCCTTATTTGGCCTTGCTTGCCTTGGGCGCAGCTTTTTTAGCCACCGCTTTTTTTGCGGCAGTCTTTTTCGCCGGCGCCGCGGCGACGACTTCCACCACTGGCTCGGCAACAGCTTTAGCGGCCGGCTTGCTGGCGGCGCGCTTCTTTTTCGGGGTCGGTTCGACCGGAGCCGAAGCCGAAGCCGAAGCCAGTTCTGGTGCCGGTGCCGGTGCGGCAGCCGCGGACACAGCTTGCTTGGCGACGCGCTTTTTCTTCGGCGCGGGCTCGGCTGGGGCTGGCTTGGGTGCCGCTACTGGTGCCGGTGCCGATGCTGCAGCTTCCTGCGGCGCCAGCGCCTGTTTGACAGCACGCTTCTTCTTCGGTGCCGCTTCGACTGGTGCCGCGTCGGCCGGTGTTGCGACTGGTGCCGGTGCCGGCACGGGTGCCGGTTCCTGCGCGGTCACCGCGGTCTCTTGCGGCGCCTTTTTGGCAGCGCGCTTCTTCTTCGGCGCTGCTTCGGCTGGCGCCGCTGCCGGCGTTGGTGCTGGCTCCGGAGCCGGAATCGGCGCTGGTTCCTGTACCAGCGCAAGCGCTGCCTGCGGCGCCTGCTTTGCCGCACGTTTCTTCTTCGGCGCCGGCGCGACTGCTGCCGGCTCGACTGCTGCCGGTGCCGGTGCCGGTGCCGGTGCTGGTGCCGGCACCGGTGTGACTGGCACAGGTGACGGCACAACTACCGCCTCGGCCGCTTCCGCAGCACGCGCCGCATCCGCACGCTGCGCCCTCGCCTTGCGGCGGCGGCTGCTGCGCGACGACGACGGCGGCACGAACACGACATCGTCCGGGCTTTCATCGCTGGCGCTGACTTCCTCGTCCGCCGAATCGTCCGCCGGATCTTCAGCATCCAGCGCGGCGGCGCCCGCAGGCAACGGCCAGGTCAGCGCCTGGTCCTCGACCACATTCTGGTCCTGGTTGCGGCCCTTGTTCTTGTTGCGGTTGCGCTTGCGGCGGCGCGATTCCTTCGGTTCCTTCTGCGTCAGCGCTTCCTGGGCCACGGCGCGCGCACGCTCCAGCGGCGCCGGCACCGCGGCCTTGTCTGCTGCCGGCTGGGCCAGCACCAGGTCGATCTTGCGCGATTCCAGGTCGACGCGCGCCACCTGCACCGTCACGCTGTCGGTCAGCTTGAAGGCCTTGCCGGTGCGGTCGCTGCGCAGTTCATGGCGCGCTTCGTCGTACTGGAAGTAGTCGCCGGTGCCCAGGCCGCTGATGTGGACCAGGCCCTCGACGAACAGCTCGTCCAGCTGGACGAAGATGCCGAACGGGGTCACGCCCGAGATCACGCCGGTGAATTCCTCGCCCAGCTTGTCCTGCATGTAGAAGCACTTGAGCCAGTTCTCGACGTCGCGCGAGGCTTCGTCGGCGCGGCGCTCGTTGGCCGAGCAGTGCACGCCGAGGGCGTCCCAGATGGTCAGGTCTTTCGGATCCTTCTGCTTGCCGTCCGCCTTGTTCTTGGCGGCCTGCTTGCGCGCCGAATTCGACAGCGTCGTGTTCAGCTTCGAGAGGTCGATGCCGGTCGGCTCGTACTTCTTGCCCTTCAGGACCGCCTTGATCGCGCGGTGGGTCAGCAGGTCCGGATAGCGCCGGATCGGGCTGGTGAAGTGCGCATAGTGCTCATACGCCAGGCCAAAGTGGCCGACGTTGTCCGGGCTGTAGACCGCCTGCTGCATCGAGCGCAGCAGCATGGTCTGCAGCAGGGTCGCGTCCGGGCGCTCCTTGATGCGGGTCATCAGGTCGGCGTAGTCGCGCGCCGCCGGCGTGGTGCCGCCGCCCAGGTTCAGGCCGGCCTGCTTGAGGAAGGTGCGCAGCTGGTTCAGCTTTTCCTCGGTCGGCACCGCGTGGATGCGGAAGGTGCTCGGCTGGTCGTGGCGGATCAGGAAGTCGGCGGCGCACACGTTGGCGGCCAGCATGCATTCCTCGATCAGGCGGTGCGCATCGTTGCGGGTACGCGGCAGGATCTTTTCGATCTTGCCCTGCGCGTTCGAGACGATATAGGTTTCGGTGGTCTCGAAATCGATCGCACCGCGTTCCTGGCGTGCCTTCAACAGCGCGCGGAAGGCTTCGTTCAGGTGCAGCAGGTGCGGCACGATGCCCGGACGGCGGCCGGCTTCCGGACCCTGGGTGTTGCCCAGGATGGCAGCCACTTCGTCATAGGTCAGGCGCGCGGCCGAGTGCATCACGGCCGGGTAGAACTGGTAGGCGCCGACTTCACCGTCAGCCGAGACGACCATGTCGCACACCAGCGTCAGGCGATCCACCGCCGGATTCAGCGAGCACAGGCCGTTCGACAGTTTTTCCGGCAGCATCGGGATCACGCGGCGCGGGAAATACACCGAGGTCGAGCGTTCGATGGCATCGTCGTCGAGCGGGTCGCCCGGCTTGACGTAGTTGCTGACGTCGGCGATCGCCACCAGCAGGCGGTAGCCGCGCGTGCGGCCGATCTTGACCGGTTCGCAGTAGACGGCATCGTCGAAATCGCGCGCATCCGCGCCGTCGATGGTCACCAGCGGCACGTCGCGCAGATCGACGCGCTCGCCCAAGTCGATGTCGCGCACTTCGTTCGGCAGCTTGTTGGCCTGCTTCAGCGCGCCCGCCGAGAACACGTGGGGTACGCCGAACTTGCGCACGGCGATCTCGATTTCCATGCCCGGGTCGTCCAGCTCGCCCAGCACTTCGACGATGCGGCCGGTCGGCTGCTTGAAGCGCGAAGGCTGCTCGACCAGTTCGACGCTGACCACCTGCCCGGCCTTGGCCTTGTCGGGCCGGCCTTCGAGCAGGATGTCCTGGCCGATGCGCTTGTCTTCGGGGGCGACTTTCCAGACGCCGTCTTCCTGCAGCAGGCGCCCGATGATGTGGGTATTGGCGCGCTCGACCACTTCGACGATCGTGCCTTCCGGACGGCCGCGGCGGTCGGTGCCGATGACGCGCGCCAGCACGCGGTCGCCATGCAGGACCTTCTGCATCTCTTTATCGGGCAGGAACAGATCGTCGCCGCCCTCTTCCGGGATCACGAAACCGAAGCCGTCGCGGTGCGCGCTCACGCGGCCGGACACGAAGCTCGAGTGGTCGGTCAGTTGATATTCGCCGGAGGCATTGGCGCGGATCTGGCCGTCGCGTTCCATGGCGTTCAGGCGGCGCGTCAGCACGCCTTGCGCATCGGAATCGACATTCAGGGCCCGGGCCACGGCGCCGCTGTCGAGGGGCGATCCGGCCTGGCGGAAGATGCCGAGGATTTCCTCTCGGCTGGGGATGGTATAGGTTGGGTGCTTCAAATCGTTTTCTTAATCTTGTTGAGCCAGTGGGTTGGCCGACTATCGGCGCAATGGTTGGATTGACACGTTTTCACGCGTAGTGTAACGGAGGACGCGGGGATTCGCCTAACTTGGCGTCCGAAGCGTGCTGCGGGTCCGGATGTCGCGGCCGGGCCTGGCAAGGCAGCGGGACATGATCGATAACAAATCGATTCGTAGCCCTTTGACATTTGCAATTGATCCGCTATACTTTCGCTCTCTTCGAAAACGGCCCAGCCGGAAACGAAGATCGATGCGAGTCGGTCGCAGCCCGGTGAAAGGCAAACGAAAGTTGGTCTAGCGCAAAATGGCAAAGCCTGATATCGTAGCGGAATTCGACGGCAACGTCGAGCAGTAGTAAAGAAGTAAAGCAAGAAGCAACACAGCGCCCACGTGGCGGAATTGGTAGACGCGCATGGTTCAGGTCCATGTGCCGCGAGGTGTGGGGGTTCGAGTCCCTCCGTGGGCACCAAAAGCTACCCTGTTGTTGCAGTACCGCTGTAAGTTGTTTTGCATGCCCACGTGGCGGAATTGGTAGACGCGCATGGTTCAGGTCCATGTGCCGCGAGGTGTGGGGGTTCGAGTCCCTCCGTGGGCACCAAAAGCTACCCGGTCTTCTGACCATCTAGTGCAGTCGCGTTGACTGTCTGGCGCAAAACGCCGCAATCTTTGCAAAAGGATTGCGGCGTTTTGCGTTGTACGCCTTCCAGCGTGACCTTCAGCGCCCCGCCACCTGCCGGCCGGCCAGGTATTGCTCGAAGAAGGCGCCGATGCGGCGTTCGTATTCGGCCGGGGCATAGGCATGCAGATCGACGTGCGCCGCTCCCTCCACCACCCACAGCGATTTCGGCGCCGCCGCGGCCGCGTACAGTCGCTCGGTTTCGGCCAGCGTCGTGTGGCGGTCGGCACTGCCGGCGGCGATCAGCACCGGCATGCCCAGTTCCGCCACGTGCACGATCGGACGCAGCTGGGCCGGCTGGATATCCAGGCGCAGCGGCAGTTGCCACAACAGCAGCCGCGACAAGGGCGCACCGATCGCACCGAGACGCATGCGCAGACGGTCCTCGACCGCTTCCTCGATCGACGGGTACATCGATTCCAGCACCGCGGCATCCACCTTCGGACAATCGCGGCACAGCACCAGCGAAGCCGCACCGAGCGACACGCCGATCACGCCGATGCGCTGTCCGGGCAGGCGCCGGTGCATGTCCTCGAGCGCGGCGCGCACGCCGGCGGCTTCGGTCAGCCCGAAGGTGACCGCGGGCGAGGTGCTGGCACCCTGGCCCGGCAAATCGATCAGCATCACGACATAGCCTGCGCGATGCAGGAAGGCGGCCCGCGCCGCCATCTGGCGCCGGTCGCTTTTGATGCCGTGCAGTAGCAGGATGCCGCCCTTGCCCATGCTGTTGCCGATGCCTTGCGCCGGGAGGAAGGAGGCGGCGACGCGCTGTCCCGGCCCGGCGTCCAGCGTCAGCGCTTGCGCGCCCAGTGCAGGGTCCAGCGTGACAGGATGCGATTCGACCTTGATCAGGAAGGAACCCAGCAGCCACAGGGCGGCGATGCCGAGCAAAATCAGGAACAGCAGGAGCAGCAGGACTGGCGGCAGGCGCAGGCGCATCGGTCGGTTCAGGATGGGTGAAGGTCAGCCATTAGAACATGGTTAGTGGCAAGGCCGGGATCGCCCGCTTGACTTGCGGCGCCGAGCGGTTAAGCTCGGCGCATGATGAAACACCTTATCGTCATCGTCGCGGGCCTGGCGCTCACCGCCCCTGCACTGCTGAACGCCGAGCCGGCGCCCTGGTACCAGTGGCGCAGCAAGGCCAACGGCAGCCTGGTGTGCGCGCAGACGGCGCTCGGACCGGGCTGGGAACGAGCCGGCGGCCCCTATCGTGACGCCCGTTGCGAAAAGCGCAAGCCTGTTAAATAATGTATAAGCAAAGAGGAGACGCAGGTCAGCCGCAGGTAGTCCTATTCCAATCGTGAGGAGAAAACGATGTTCACCAATCCCGAGCAATTCGCATCCGCCACCAAAACCCTGTTCGATCTGCAGGTCCAGACCTTCAACGCCCTCGCCAGCAAGGCGGTGCAGGGTGTCGAACAGGTGGTGGCACTCAACATGAGCACGGCCAAGAATGTGCTGGAGGGCACGCTGGCCACCGGTCGCGAAGCCAGCCAGGCCGCCGATCCGAAGGCCGCCATCGATGCCGTGCAGGCGCGCATGCAGCCGGGCGTGTCGGAAGCCACCGCCTACGGCGAGCAGCTGCGCCAGATCATCGGCGACATCCAGAAGGAATTCCAGCAGGCTGCCGACACCCATCTGGTCGAAGCCAAGAACACCCTGTCGGCGCTGATCTACGACGTCACCCAGAACGTCAAGCCGGGCCAGGAAAACGCGGTCGAGATCATCAAGGCGGCGATCGACAATGCCTTCAAGGGTTACGAGCAGGTGACCATGTCGACGCGCGAAGCGATGCGCCGGGTCGAGGAACAGGTGGCGCGCGCCACCTCGCAAGTGGCGCAGGCCGGCGGCCAGGCCGCAAGTCAGGCGGCGGGCCAGGCGGCGCAATCGGCGCAGCCCGGCCAGCCGCAGTAGCATCCGACCCAGCACAGCGATCTAGGACTTCGTCGCGACGCCCAGCAGTTCTTCGATGTGGGCGAACGAGGCGTCGTCCTTGACCACCGCGCGCAGCCACACGTGCAGCGGTTGCTCGCCCCAGTGCGCGGCCTTGTCCGCCAGGTAGGCCACCGGGCTGTGCGGCTCGGTGCGGCGGAAGAATTCGGCGACGGCGCGCAGCTGCGCCAGCGCCTGGACGCGGGACTGGAGCGGGCCGCCGGCGCCCGGTCCGGCGGACACGGGGGCCGCCGTGGCCGGGCTGCCCTGTTCCGCTGCCGCCACCGCTTGCGCTGACGGCGCTGCTCCTTTCACCGCGCCCTCCTCCCCGGCCAGCGGCTTCACGAACATCAGCACGCTTTCCAGCCCCGATTTGGCCGCGCTGAAGCTGGGCCCATCGGAGCCCAGGCGCGCGTCGACGCTCCCCTCGAGGCGGTCGATGGCGGCCTTGCACTGGCTGCAATCGCGCAGCAGCTGCTGGTAGAAACTGCGGGCGCCGCGCTGGCGCGCCGCTTCCAGCTTTGCCAATGCTTCACCGCCGTGGGCGCGGGCGGCGTCGAAGTCGCTCAAGCCGTAGGCGGGACTGCCTTCGGTCAGCGCCGCGGCGCGCAGCCAGGGCGCGATGCGCGCCGCCACCCAGGCCAGGTTGCCGATGCGGCGTTCGTGGCCATCCTCGTCCGGCTGCGGATACATGCCGTCCCAGTAGCGTTCGCACAGCGCCGCGATCAGCTCCAGGCTCTCGGCCAGGCCGCGCACGCCACCGGTCTTGACGCCGGCTTCGGCCAGCCACACCGCCAGCTGCAAGTCCTTGCTGCGCTTTTCGATCAACTGGGCGCACTGCTTCGCCACGAACTTCCAGTCGGCTTCCTTGAGGTCGGTGACCCAGGCGCCCTGCTCGATCGACGGATCGTCGGCCTGGCGCGCACGCACGATGGCGTCGATCTCGCTGGAAAACGCCAGATCCTCGCCGCAGGGCTGCTGGTCGCTGACAGGCACCAGCAGCTTTTCGATGTCCAGCATGACTGACTCCTTCATGGTCACGGCGTTCATGCGGCTTCGATCGCGTACTTGATCTTGCCGGCTTTAGTGGCGCTGACCTTGACCTTGCCGATCGCGCCGCCCTCGGCCATCGTCGCCAGCACCGCATCGGCGATTTCGGGCAGCAGCGTGCCGTTGAGGATGGTGTCGACGTTGCGCGCGCCGGAATCGACTTCGGTGCAGCGCCCCAGCACCGCCGATACCAGCGCATCGTCGTAGTGGAACTGGGCGTTGTGGTTGACCGCCACGCGCGCCTTGATGCGGTCCAGCTTGAGGCGGATGATGTTGGCCAGCACCTCGTCGTCGATCGGGTAGAACGGCACCACCGCCAGGCGTCCGATGAAGGCCGGCTTGAAGTGCTTCATCAGGGCCGGGCGGATCAATTCCACCAGTTGTTCGGGGCTCGGGCGCTCGCTGGTGGGCTTGTTCAGGCAGGCCTGCATGATCTGGCTCGAGGCGGCGTTCGAGGTCAGGATGATGATGGTATTGCGGAAGTCGATCTGGCGCCCTTCGGCATCGTCCAGCACGCCCTTGTCGAACACCTGGAAGAACAGTTCGAGCACGTCGCTGTGGGCTTTTTCCACTTCGTCGAGCAGCACCACGCTGTACGGGTTGCGCCGCACCGCCTCGGTCAGCACGCCGCCTTCGCCGTAGCCGACATAGCCCGGCGGCGAGCCTTTCAGGCCCGACACGCTGTGCGCTTCCTGGTACTCGCTCATGTTGATGGTCACCAGCTTGCGCTCGCCGCCGTACAGCAGATCGGCCAGCGCCAGCGCGGTCTCGGTCTTGCCGACGCCCGAGGTGCCGACGAACAGGAACACGCCCTTCGGCTTGTTCGGGTCTTCCAGCTGGGCGCGAGCGGTGCGCACGCGCTGGGCGACGATGCCGCTGGCGTGGGTCTGGCCTAGGATGCGCTCGTCCAGCAGGCCACGCAGATTCATCACGGTGCGGATCTCGTCCTTTACCATGCGCCCGAGCGGGATGCCGGTCCAGCCGGCGACGATGGCGGCGACCGTGTGGCCATCGACCTGCACCGGCACCAGCGGCGATTCACCCTGCAACTGGCGCAGTTCTTCGACCTTGGCATGCAATGCCACGCTGCCGGATTTGTCGGCGTTCGACTCCAGCCGCGCGCGCATCGCGTGGATCTCGCCGGTCAGCGCCTGCTCGCGTTCCCAGCGCTCGCGCAGGCGCGCCTGTTCCTGCTGCGCGTCAGCGCGTTCGGCGCGCAGCGTGCCGAGGGCCGCGCCATGGTCGGCGCCCGCGCTTTCCTCGCGCACCAGCGCGCCGATGCGCGCGTCGAGGCGCTCCAGTTTGCGCGTGCATTGTTCCAGCGCGGCCGGCGTCGCCTTCTGGCCCAGCGCGACCTTGGCGCAGGCCGTGTCGAGCACGCTGATCGCCTTGTCCGGCAGCTGGCGCCCGCTGATATAACGGTGCGACAGGCGCACGGCCTCGGTGATCGCTTCGTCGTAGATGCGTACGCCGAAATGGCTTTCCATCAGCGGCGCCATCGCGCGCAGCATGGCGCTGGCGGTGTCTTCGTCGGGCTCTTCGACCTTCACTACCTGGAAGCGCCGCGCCAGTGCCGCATCCTTCTCGAAGTATTTCTTGTATTCGCTCCAGGTGGTGGCGGCTACCGTGCGCAGCTCGCCGCGCGCCAGCGCCGGTTTCAGCAAATTGGCGGCGTCGTTCTGGCCGGCCTGGCCGCCGGCGCCGATCATGGTGTGGGCTTCGTCGATGAACAGGATGATCGGGTGCAGGCTCTTTTTGACTTCGTCGATCACGTTTTTGAGGCGGCTCTCGAACTCGCCCTTGACGCTGGCGCCGGCCTGCAGCAGGCCCATGTCGAGGTTGTGGATCTCGACGCCCTGCAACACGTCCGGCACGTCTTTCATGGCGATGCGCAGCGCCAGCCCTTCCACCACCGCGGTCTTGCCGACGCCGGCCTCGCCGGTGAGGATAGGGTTGTTCTGGCGCCGCCGCATCAAGATATCGATGACCTGGCGGATCTCGGCATCGCGCCCGATCACCGGGTCGACCTTGCCTTCGCGCGCACGCGCGGTCAGGCAGGTGGTGTACTGGTCGAGTGCCGGGGTCTTGCCCGGGGCCGTCGCTTGCAGCTCGGTGACCGGATCGGCCACCGCTTCCGCTGCCGGCACCGCGGCTTCCGCTTCTTCGGAACCGCGCGTCAGCTTGTCGAAATCGTGCTTCAGGCGGTCCAGTGGGAAGCCGGCGAACTGGCGCGAGGCACGCTGGGCCAGCTGCGCCAGGCCAGGCTCGGTGAGCAGCGCCAGCAGCAGGTGGCCGCTGCGGATGCGCTGCCTTTGGCCATTGCCGAGCGAGGCGATCAGCCAGGCATGCTCGAACAGCGCCGGCAGGTGGCGCGAGAACACCGGCGTGCGCGTGCTGCCGCCGGGCAGGCGCTCGACTTCACGCCGCAGATCGGTTTCCAGCGCGGTCAGGCTGATGCCGGCCTGGCGCGCGGCCGCCACCACGTCGCAGCCGGGCTGCTCCAGCAGCGCCAGGAACAGGTGCTCGATGTCGACTTCGTACTGGCCGAGTCCGACGCAGATGCCGGCCGCGCGGGTGGCGGCGACGCGGCTGGTGTCGTTCAACTTGCCAATCAGGGTCTTCAGGTTGATGTCCATCGGCGGGTCCTTTGGGTCAGTGAGATGGAATAATGCAGCGACGAGGGCTGCAGCACGGCGTCGAAGTTGACGGCTTCCGCCATGCCTGCGAGTTCGAGCGTCGCGTGGATCACGAAGTCGAGGCGGTTGACGCTGCCGTTGTCATGCACGGTGGCGCTGACGTTGCGCAGGCGCGGTTCGTGACGCTCGATGGCGTCCTTCAGGCTGGCCTCGACGGCCGCCCGGTCTTCGCTGCTGGACAGGCTGAAGGCGGCAAAGTCCAGCAGGCCGTAATTCAGGATGGAGGCGCGCGCCTCCGGGTAATCGTCGAAGGCTTGCGGCGGACGGCCGGCGCGGGTGTTCAGCAGGGCTTCCAGGTCGCGCGCCACGCAGGCCTTGAGCTGTTCCAGCGACGGCACGGGACGCGGGCCGGACACTCCCTGCGCACCACCCATCAGGCGGTCCAGCAGGCCGGGCAGGACAACAGTCATCGCGGCTCCAGAGAGAGTGCGGCTTCCAGCCGCAAATGAACACCGCGGCACGAGGCCGCGGCGGATGTGCTGCGAAAGAAGGATCAGGCGATCTTGTTGCTGGCCAGGTCCCAGCCGCCCGAGGTGTTGCCGCCGGCGCCGCCGCCGATCTTTTGCTGGGTGTACTTCCACTTCACTTTGGAGAACTTGATGCCGACCGTCTCGTGCATGAAGTCACCCTCCTTCACGGCCGGCGTGATCGAGCCGATCAGCACGTTTTCCAGTTCGATTTCGAAGTACTTGACGCGCTCGCCCTGGCCGTCGGCGCGCATGAATTCGAACTTGGCCTTGGGGATGGTCTTGCCGGACGAGCAGGTCTGCAGCAGCACCGGCGACGACAGATCGGCCAGCTTGCTGATCTCGATTTCCTTGTGCTCGCAGCGCTCGGCGGTGTGGCCGCCGCCGGTCGATGCGGTCGCCGATTTCGGCTGCAGCACGCCCCAGTTCACCGATTTGCATTCGATCCAGTCCTTGTGCTTGTCGTCGGCCGACTCGCCTTTGATGCCGTCGATTTGCAGGTAGACGTCTATTGCCATGTTCTACTCCATTCAGGGTTAGAGAAAAAATCAGGATTTGGTCGATTGCGGTAACTCCGCGACCAGTCGGAGCGAAACGGACAGCTCGTCGAGCTGGAAGTGCGGGCGCAGGAAGGAAACGGCGCGGTAGACGCCCGGCCGGCCCGGCACCTCGGCCACCTGCACGCTGGCTTCGCGCAGCGGGAACTGGGCCTTCTGTTCCTGGCTGGCGTTATCGTCCAGCAGCACGTATTGGGTCAGCCAGCGATTCAGGTAATCCTCGACGTTGGAAGCGGCCGCGAAGCTGCCGATCTTGTCGCGCATCATGGCCTTCATATAGTGGGCAATGCGCGAGACCGCGAAGATGTACTGTAGCTGCGAGGACAGCAGCGCGTTGGCGTTGGCGGCATCGCTGTTGTACTTGCGCGCCTTTTGTGCCGACTGGGCGCCGAAGAAAGCCGCGTACGAGGTGTTCTTGCAATGCACCAAGGAGATGAAGCCGAGGTCCGAGAGTTCCTTCTCGCGGCGGTCGGTGATCGCCAGCTCGGTCGGGCATTTGAGCGCGACTTCGCCTTCGTCGGTTTTGAAGGTGTGGGTCGGCAGGTTCTCGACCAGGCCGCCGCCTTCGACGCCGCGAATCGCCGCGCACCAGCCGTATTCCTCGAAGGCCTTGGTCAGCTTCGCCGCGAAGGCATAGGCGGCGTTGCACCACAAGTATTTGTGATGGTCGCTGCCGTCCACGTCTTCGACGTAGTTGAAGCCTTCGGTGGCGGTACCGTCGATCGGGTTATACGGCAGGCGCCCCAGGAAGCGCGGCAGGGTCAGGCCGACGTAGCGCGCATCCTCGGATTCGCGGAAAGCCTTCCACTTCGCGTATTCCACGGTGTCGAACACCTTGGCCAGGTCGCGCGGGCGGCCCAGGTCGCCGAAGCTGTCGACGCCGAACAGGTCGGGCGCGGCGGAGGTGATGAAGGGTGCATGGCTGGCCGCGGCGACGTGCGACATCTGTTCGAGAAAGTAGACGTCTTCCGGCTGGCGCGACATTTCGAAATCGCCGATCAGGGTGCCGTAGGGAGCGCCGCCGAAGCTGCCGAATTCTTCTTCGTAGACCTTCTTGAACAGCGTGCTCTGGTCGAATTCCAGCGCCGACTGGAAGTCCTTCACCAGTTCCTTCTTGGTGGCGTTCAGCATGCGGATCTGCAGGCCGGCGCTGGTGGTACTGTTCTTGACCAGGTAGTGCAAGCCGGTCCAGCTGCGCTCCAGTTTCTGGAACTCGGGGGCGTGCATCACGGCCGACAACTGCGCCGAGATCATCCGGTCCAGTTCCGCCAGGCGCGCATCGATGGTGGCCGACAGATTGGTCGAGACGATCATCGTTCCTTGCATCACCTGGGTCACCAGCTCGGAGATGATGTCGCGCGCGCGTTCGTGCTCGCTGGTGGATTTCGCCACCCGGCTTTGCTCGACGATCTGGTCGAGCAGGCCGGTGTCCAGTTCGAGCGCCGATGCGGATGCGTCGGCTACTGCGGTTTCAAGGATGGCCGCCATCGATCATTCTCCCTTGTCGGTGCCGTTGCCACCACTGCGGCGCAGGCTGTCCAGTTTTTCGGTATTGGTCAGCACGTCGTTGAGGATGTCTTCCAGCTTGTCGTTCCCGGCCAGCTTGTTGCGCAGATCGGCCAGTTTGCTGCGCGCTTCCAGCAAGCCTTTCAGCGGCGCCACCTGCTGCACCACGGCTTCCGGACGGAAGTCGGCCATCTCGCGGAACTGCAGCTTGACCGCGAATTCGCCGCCTTCCTGCGACAGATGGTTCGGCACGCGGAACTGCGCCACCGGCGCCACACCGTCCAGCACTTCGTCGAAATTGTCGACGTCGACGCTGACGAAGTTGCGGTCCTTGAGGCGCTTCCTGGCGGCGTCCGGATCGCTGCCGAAGTCGCCGAGCACGCCGACCACGAAGGGCAGCTCCTTGTTCTCGATGGCGTCGCCGATCTCGACGTCGTAAGTCATCTGCACGCGCGGTGCGCGCACTTTCTGCAGGCGTTTCTGCACGCTTTCATTCTTGGGCATGTCGGCTCCAGTGGGACTCCGTTCAGGGGACTTATTTGATGGCGCCGAAGGGATCGCCGCCGCCACCGCTTCCGCCCGGCCGGGGCGCCGGCGGCGGGGCGCTGATGGCTTTCTTGACGACGCCGTCCTTGCGGGCAGTAGCGGCACGATTGGCCACCAGCACGTCTTCGTTCAGGCTGGTGCGCAGCAGCTTGGCCAGTTCCTGGGCTTCGGTGCGCACGTTGCCGCTCAGGTTGTTCTTGTGGCTCAGGTCGGCCAGCGCCTTGCTGGTCACGCGCAGGCCGCTGACGGCGACGATGCTGTTGGCCAGCGTGTCGTCCGGATCGCGCACCAACGCTTCGAGCGCGTTGACGATGGCTTCGCCGTAGTTGGTGCTGTCGAAGCGCATCTGGGCCATGCGCACCCACGGGGTCTTGTCGGTCGGGAAGGTGCTGCCGGCCTGCTTCAGGATGGCGTAGGCCTTGTCGTTCTGGCCGGCCAGCACGGCGGCGTCGACGGCGGCCATGGTGGCGGCCATCGTGGCCGCTGCCGGCTTGGCGGCGGGGGCGACCGGGCCGCTGGAAGCGCAGGCGGACAGGATGGCGGCGCCGGCGACGATCGCCAGGCGGGACGACAAATGGGGGAACAAGCGGTGCAAGGTCATCGGGTCCTCCGGGTTGGAATCAGGGGCCAATTATTGGTGAATGGCAACAGCCAGTAGTTGCGTCTGGTCAATTGTTGATTGTCGGACGTTGCGTCCGATCGACTGTGGTCTTGCGCCGGCGCACGCCGCGCCGCGCGCCTTGCCCGTTAAATCTGTCGCTGTCGCGATTGATTAACCAAATGCAAGGTACCTATGAACATCATCCGAATGCCCTCGCCTCTGGTCTTGCTGTGTGCTTTGTCCCTGCTGTCCGGCTGTGCCGGCGGTGGTGCCGGCAGTGGTGCCGCTGCCGGCGCTGCCGGCGCCGACAAACCATCGCTGGCCAAGGCCGCCATGGAAGCGATCGGCCTGCGCAAGCCCGCGCCACCGCCTCCCCTGCCGGAGGCACAGCAGCCGCCGCGCAACGTGACGCTGCGCCTGCATGCGGCAAAGCGCCTGAATGTCGACGCCCGCGGGCAGTCGCTGGCGCTGCTGGTGCGCGTGTATAAACTGCGCCAGCGCGCCGTCTTCGACGCCGCGCCGTATGCCGCCTTTCAGTCGGCCCAGGCCGAGCGCGAGGCGCTGGGCGCCGACCTGGTCGAAGTCAAGGAAGTCACGCTGGTACCGGGCCAGCAGCTCGACCTGGCCGACAAGCTGGCGCGCGATACCGGCTGGCTCGGTATCGTCGCCCTGTACCACTCGCCGGCGCGCGAGGGCTGGCGCCTGGCCTTTGCGGCCGCCGATGCCGAACAGGCCGGCGTCACGGTTGGCCTGCATGCCTGCGCGATGAATGTCGGCAGTGGCGCGGCTGCCAGCGGTGCAGGTGTCAAGCCCATGTCGCTTGTGCGCTGTCAATGAGCGTCCAGGTGTTTCCAGCAAGCTAGGGTTTTGTGGAAACCCAGAAACACATCACCGATGCGACGAGGAGGCAAGGCATGACGACTGCGGCCAAGATCTTGTGGGGCGAGGGCCTGTTCCTGCGCCCCCAGCATTTCCAGCAGCAGGACCGCTACCACGAGGCGCGCCTGAACGAAACCGCCGCCGCCCTGCACCCGTATTGCTGGGGCGTGCGGCGGCTGGCGATCGACAGCGATGCCCTCAAGGCCGACGTGCTGCGCATCATCGAGCTGGCGCTGATCTTCCCCGACGGCGAGGTCTACCGCGCGCCCGAGCACGATCTGCTGCCGCCCCAGGTGCGACTTAGCGATTTGCCGCCGTTCGAAGGCAGTCTCACCTTCCACGCCGCCCTGCCCGCGCTCAAGGTGCATGGCGAGAATTGCGCGCTGCGTGGGGAGACCAGGGCGGATGCCCGCTTCGGCCAGCGCGAACACGATACCCAGGACCTCTACAGCGAAGCCGCACCGGCGCCGGTGGCCTACCTGACGCGTAACCTGCGCCTGGTGCCGGATCTCGACGCGCTCGAGGCCTACGACAGTTTTCCGCTGCTGCGCCTGCGCCGCGTCGCCACCGGCGGCTTCGAGGTCGACCAGGATTTCATCCCGCCCAGCATCTCGATCGAAGGCGCGCCCGGGCTGCAGGCGCGACTGGCGAGGCTCATGGAAAAGCTGCTGGCCAAGGTGAATGCGCTGTACGGCCACCATCGCGAGCCGAGCAAGAACGTGGTCGAGCTGCGCGGCGGCGATGTCTCTTCGTTCTGGCTGCTGCACACCGCCAGCTCGGGCTATGCCGCGCTGAGCCACTACCTGGCGCACCGCGAACTGCATCCGGAGCGCCTGTTCCAGGAGTTGCTGGTGCTGGCCGGGGGCCTGATGACTTTTTCGAGGGCGGTCAAGCTGGAAGACTTGCCGGCGTATGCGCACCAGGATCCGGGGCCGGCGTTCGCGCGCCTGGACGGCATCCTGCGCGAACTGCTGGACACCGTGATCTCGTCCAAATACTTTTCGATCGCGCTGTCGAACGAGCGCACTTCCTATCATGTCGGCGCCCTGGACTCGGGCAAGATCACGCCGCAGACCACGCTTTACCTCGGCGTCAAGGCCGACATGCCGGCACTGCAGCTGGTCGAGATCGTGCCGCTGCGCTTCAAGATCGGCGCGCCGGAAGATGTCGACAAGCTGGTGCTGTCGGCCATGCCCGGCGTGAAGCTGGTGCACGCGCCGCAGGTGCCGAGCGCGCTGCCGGTGCGGCCGGATACCTATTACTTCGTGCTGGAAAACCGTGGCCTGCTGTACGACAGCATGCTGAAGGCGCAGTCGATCTCGATCTATGTTCCGAACGGGCTGCGCGACCTGAAACTCGACCTGATCGCGATTGCCGCCTGAGTCCCCATGAACGCCTATCCCCACGCTCAAGAGCGCCGCGCCGCGCCGGCCCCGTCCCGCAACGGCGCCGGCGGCGCGCCGCAATCCCTGGCTGACATCATGGTCGAGGGCTTCTATGCGCTGTTCCTGCTGAAAGGCGGCTGCGGCCCGCAGGACAAGACCGCCTTCGCCGACCACATGACCGCCTTCCTCGCCGACATCGACCGCAACGCCAAGGCGCTGGGCGTGGCCGCCGACGACGTCACCGCCGCCAAGTATGCCTTCTGCGCGGCGGTCGACGAGATCATCCTCGGTTCCGACTACGAAATCCGCGACGCCTGGGAAACCCGTCCGCTGCAGCTGCGCCTGTTCGGCGACCAGCTCGCCGGCGAACACTTCTTCCAGCGCCTCGAAGACTTGCGCGCCAAGGGCAGCGCCCACCTGCAGGCGCTCGAAGTCTTCCATATGTGCCTGCTGCTCGGCTTCCAGGGCCGGTTCGCCCTCGACGGCAAGGACAAGCTGAACTACCTGACCGCGCGCCTGGGTGACGAGATCGCGCGCATGCGCGGCAAGACGCGCGGCTTCGCCCCGCATGCCGAGCGGCCCGACCAGGTGGTCCACAAGCTGGGCAGCGACGTTTCGCTGTGGGTGCTGAGCGCGGTATTCGCACTGGCCGGGCTCGGCGCCTACGCGGGCTTTCGCACGGCGCTCGCCCACGAAACCGATACCGCGCTGGCGAGCTACAACGACCTGGTCAAACTGCCGCCGCGCTCGGCCAGCGTGACCATTACCCTCCCCTGATCTGCATCAAATCGGGGTCAGAGCCCGGACTTTGGCAATATCCCCTCCACAACCCCGATTCGGGGTCAGAGCAGATCTGGCCCTAGATTCGGGGTCAGAGCGCATTGCTGAACAATGGTTTAGCAGAATTTATCGGGCCAGTTGCGATACGCCAGGCCTTGTGACAGCAGGCGTCAGCGGCACTCTGCGTGCCGGGAAACACTGTTCCAGCAAGGTGATCTGACCCCGAATCCACGAGAAAAAGTGCTCTGACCCCGAAGCGCGGCTGCCGGGAATTGATTGCGGGATCTTGCCAAAAATCGGGCTCTGCCCCCGGTTGGCGCTTGCGCTGCTTACTGGACGACTTTGAATTCGATGCGGCGGTTGCGCGCCCGGCCTTCCGGCGTGCGGTTGTCGGCCACCGGGCGGTCGGGGCCTTCGCCGGACACCGCCACCATCTCGGCATGCACGCCGCGCCCGACCACGTAAGTCTTGACCGCCTCGGCACGCGCCTGGCTCAGCGACAGATTGCCGGCGCGCGAGCCGGCATTGTCGGTGTGGCCGATCACCTCGACCTTCTTGTCCTTCAGCCGCAGCAGCGCCACGCTCATCTGGTCGAGGATGGCCTTGCCGGACTCCGCCAGCTCGGCTTTGCCGGATTCGAATTCGATGATGCGGTTGGCCAGCGCCGCATCCAGCATGCCCTGCTCCGAAGCCGCCACGCGCAAGCCGTTGTTGACGGTGTAGCCGGCGTCGAGACCGGCCGACATGTCGGACGCGATCTGCTGGCGCTGGGCTTCGCTGGCGACGTCGCCGCGCAGGCTGATGCTGGTGCCCTCCACCTGCAGCTGGCCGCGGCTGACGAGTTTCAGGTTGGGACCGACCAGCCTGCCCACATACTCGTTCCAGTTGGGCGGCGCGGCCACCCGGCCGATCGCCAGCTGGTCGACCACGCGGTCGACGCCGTACAGCGCACGCAGGCGCGCCAGCAGGGCCGACTTGCTGGCCTCGTCGGCAACGGTGCCTGAGACAACGATGGGGGCGGCCGTATCGGCCCGAACTGCCAGCGGAGCCAGCACCAGCATCGACGCAACAAGAATATAAACGGTTTTCACGAAGCGGCTCCGATGAAGGTTTTCAGGAACAGGTCGCGCGCCATGCGCAGCGGCAGCATCGGCTGCTCGAGGTAGCTGGCCAGCGCGCGCATGTCGATGTCGATGCCCATCTGCTCGTCGATCCAGCCATTGTCTTCCATGCGCACCTGCTGCTCGGCCCCGACCAGCGGATCGATCAGCGCATGCAGGGTGCCGGCCGCATCGCCGCCGAAGCCGACCACCAGCGCCGGCTTGCCCTCGACGCGCGTCACGAACAGCGCCAGGTCATAGCCGGTGCGGCGCACGAACGGCGCCACCAGCGCCAGCCAGAACGCGGCCGCCGCAAAGCGCCCGACCTCGTCCGCCGGCAGCGGCAGCACCAGGCTTTTGTGCAGCGCCGCCGGGCGGCTGTGCATCACCGGCTGCAGCAGCAGGCCGAGGCCGAGGATCATGCGGTCGGCCGGCATCCCGAGCAGACCAGACAACGAACCGACCGTGGACAGCGCCAGGAATTCCGTCAGCGCGGCATCGATCGCGGCGTCCGGCTCGCCCAGCAGCGGCGCATCCAGGATCGCCTGCAGGTGCGCGCTCGGATCGACCGCCGCCAGCACCCGTGGCGCGCTGGCTTCCAGGAAGCGCCACAGCGGCGCAAAGGCCAGCGGACAGCGCGACAGGAAGTCGGCCGGATCGGGGACGTCCAGCCTGCGCATCGTCAGGAAGGGGAAGCGCCGTCCCGAACGGTCATGGCTGGCGACCAGGTGCCCGGCCACCGCATGGCGCCGGTTCGGGCCGACGAAGGCGAAGCTGGCCGGCGCCATCGCGTCGTAGTTCAGCTTCCAGCGCGCGTCGGCCGGCAGGCGCGTCATCACCTGCGCCAGCCAGTCGTCCAGCATGCCGACCACCTGCTGGTCGTCAGCGGCCTTGACGAAATCGTCGTGCGCCGGAATCTTGCCGAAGTAGCCGATCCGGCTGGCGCCGCCCGCGCGGTTCATTGCGCCGCTCCGGCGATGGCCGGGCCGGCGCCCGCGGTGACGGCGGTCGAGGCCACGGCCGATCCGGCCGGCGCAGATGGCCCGGCTGGCACGGTCGTACGGCCGACGATGGTCTCCGGCAGACGCAAGCCATTGAAGCCACGGCTGGCCTGGGCATCGCCGCTGCCGGCGCCGGCATTGCTGACCACCTTCAGCGTGATGCTGACGCTGACGTTGTTGGCGCTCCAGCGCAGCTCGGCCACGCCGGGTCCGAGACGCTTTTTCTCGGCGGCGCCGATCATCTTTTCCAGCCCGAACTCGCCCGGCTCGCCGAACAGGTCCACGGTGCGGCCGTCGAAGGTGACCGCGCTGATCTTCACGCCGCTGCTGCCCTGCGGCCCCGGGTGCACCATGTTGACCCAGGCCGGCGGTGTGTTGCGGTAGCGCAGCTGCTGGCCGTCGATTTCGATCGTGTACTCGGTGACGCCGGGCGCCGCCATCGGCAGCAGCTGGAACACCCGCTGCGACCCGCTGCCGGAAGCCACGCCATTGGCGGACAAGGGCGCCACCCAGCCGGGGAAGCCGCTGACCACCTGCGGCGCCAGCGTGATGCCGATGTCGGCCCAGGTGCGGCTGGCCAGCACGTCGCCGCGCCGCACCACCAGCGGTCCCATGGTGGCACCGACGAATTTCGCCACCACGCCTTCGGGACCGAACACCTGGCCGATCTCGCCCGCCGTGGCCTGGACCTGGGCGCCCGGTGCGAACGGATACTTGGCGGCCAGCGATTTCTGGAAGGGCTCGACCACCTGCGCCTGCCAGGTCTTGTTGATCTCGGACTCGGACGGCAGCACGATCATGGCAAAGGTCTGCACCAGCGGCCGCACCAGCAGCGGGCGCAGCATCTGCTTTTGCGCATCGCTCATCCCGGTCAGCATCTGCTCGTCGACGTATTTCAACGCATCGGCCAGCTCCGAGCCGCTGCCTTCCAGCGTCTGCTGCATCAGCTGCTTGGCGCCGGGACCGGGGTCGCCCTGGTTCTTCAACTGGTTCAGGCGCGAACGCAGCTTCGACAGCGCATCGAGGTAACCGGTCATCAGCGAAGCGTCCTTTTCCTTGACCCCGACCAGGCGCGCCACGCCGGCGAACTCGCGGCCGATCGGGCCTGCCTGGGCGCCGCCAACCGGCAAGGGGCCGAGGGCATCGACCACCTGGCGCGCATCGCTCGGCGTCTGGCGCAGCACGACTTCGCGGAACCACGCCGTCAAGCCGCGCTTGACCTTGTCGTTGACGACGCGGGCCTGCGCCGGATCGTCCCACACGGTCTGCTCGTACACGGTCTTGAGCAGCTTGGCCAGCGGCGAGGTTTGCGGATCGCCCAGGCGATTCATCGCCTGCACGCTGCCCTCGAAGCCGTTCAGGTCGGCCACCGTCACGCCTTGCAAGAACTTGCCCCACTCCCTGGCGTAATCGGCTTTATACAGATCGACCAGGGTCTTCTGGATCTGTTCCGGGCTGCCTTCCAGGGTCAGGTCGTCCTTGGCCACGGTTTTCAGGACCCAGTCGGTGCTTTGCAGTTCGCGGTTGGAGGCGTCGCGGATCGCGCCCTGGATGAACTTGTCCCAGGCGTCGCGCGTAAAGGCGCCGCTGACTGCATAGCTGCCGACCACCAGCGACTGGTCCTGCTCGCCGACGATGCGTGCCACCGTCATCGCCGGATAACGGGTGGCGGCGCGGGTGCGGATGTCGGCGTAGACGCGTTCGCGTGCCGGCGTGCCGCGCACCACGCGGCGCAGGTTTTCGCGGGCGGTGTCCAATAGACTAAGCTTGGGCGTGATCTGCGGCCAGGCCTGGTCGTCGACGTGGGCCAGCACGAAGGTCAGCAGGCGCTCGGCGCTGCGGATGGTCTGCTCGTGCGACATCGCACCGCGGTTGGCTGCCAGCCAGCCGCGCCAGTAACGGGTCAGCTGGTCGTTCAGGTGGCCCGGCTCGGCGTGGCTTTTATCGGCCAGCATCAGGTAAGTCTTGAGCGCGTTGTAGGCGTCGCCGACATTCGTCGGCGAGACGTCCTGGTAGGGCTGGCCCGGTCTGGCGCTGGGCGCGGCCTTGGCGTTCGGATCGAGCTGCGATGCGTTGGCATTGGTCTCCGCCAGCAGGGACTCGATGGCGCCGGCCACCGGCAGCACCATCACTTCGCGCACGCCGGCAAAGTACTCGTCGCGCAGCTTGCGCTCGACCGCCGTGCCCTGGTAAAGGCCAAAGGAAAGCGCCCACGGCCGCCCGGCGCGGTATTTGTCGAGCTGCTCGATGCGGTCCTGCAGGATTTCCAGACCTTCCAGGCGCGATTGCAAATCGCCGCGCCGCGCCTGCAGCTTGCTCACTTTATCGAGGTCGGCCTGCACGTTGGCGACCAACTGTCTGTTCCCCATGTACGACCAGCTCCAGCCGCCCAGCGCGCAACCGAGCACGATGGTGGCGGCGAAGAAGGCACCATATTTAAGGCGCGCGCTGGCCGGGCTGGTGTAGCGCTTGACCAGGTCGCGATCGGCGAAGATCACCTTGCGGAACAGTTCAAGCAGAAAGTAACCCGACTGGTCGCCGGCCGCCGTGCCGGAAACCGCCCCCTTCTGCCCTTCCTTGTGCGCGGACTTCAGGGCACCCAGCTGCAAATCGAAGCGGCTGGCCACGCGGCGCGACGCCAGGTTTTCGACGATCCCTTCCTGCAGCGCGCTGGTGAAATAAAAGCCGCGGAACACCGGCTTGAACTGCCAGGTATTTTCCTCGAACAGCGTCGCCAGAAAGGCGCGCAGTTGCGGCCGCAACTGCGCAAACTCGAGCGGGAAGGTGAATACGCCGGGCCGCAGCGCGGTGCTGCGGTTGGCCGCCATATTCGCCAGGCTCATCTCCTTGAGGCCGTCGTGCAGCTCGTCGAAGTGCAGGTCGAAAAAGCCCAGCACGTCCTGCGGCGAACTGCGCCGGTTGTAGCGCAGCGTCGCGCCCCAGACCCGGTCACGCTCGCCGCGTTCGGCGTCGTGGAAGAAGTCGGCGAAGCCGGCGATCAAATCGGCCTTGGTGAAGATCACGTACACCGGCGCATACACGCCCAGGCGCTCGGTCAGTTCCTGGACCCGGGTGCGCAGGCTCTTGGCCAGTTCGATCGAGGCTTCCGGCGCGCCGCCGGCCAGCTCGGCCACGCTGACCGCGATCAGGATGCCGTTGATCGGCGCCCGCGCACGATGCTTCTTCAACAGATCCAGGAAACTGAACCACTCGGCGCGGTCGGCTTCGTGGGTCGAATAGCGGCCGGCGGTGTCGAGCAGGATGCCGTCGGTGGTGAAGAACCAGTCGCAGTTGCGGGTGCCGCCCACGCCCTGCACCGCCTTGCTGCCCGGGATCGGAAAAGTCAGGCCCGAATGCTTGATGGCGCTGCTCTTGCCGGCGGCCGGGTTACCGATGATCATGTACCACGGCAGTTCGTACAGCGCCGCGGCGCCGCGCGTCAGGCCCAGCTTGGAGGTCTTGATCGTGTTGATCGCTTCCAGCATGCCCTTGCGCAGCACGGCGGCGTCGTTGCGCACGGCCTGCGCCTGGTCGACGTCCGGCGACGACGGTGCGATCGCTTCGCTCAGCGCCTCCGCCGCACGGCGGTGCCTGCGCGCGCGCAGCAGCCACCAGACACCCCAGGCGGCCAGCAGCACCAGACCGGCCAGCACGGCCCAGAGGGCGGCGATTTCGAGGGTATCCGCCCCCAGGAACAAAAAGGCCGCCAATGCGAGCAGGCCGAGGATGGCCAAAAAGCGGCGGTTGGTGAGGAACTGCCAGAGTCGGGACATAGGGGTTCGCTCGGAAAGTTGATGAAGGCCAGAGGCAATACTGGCACTGTTTCCAGGGCGAAAATTTGAGATGGAACAATGGCACTGGGGCACGTATCAGCGCCGCATCACCCCGCGCAGGCGCAGTTCGGTGTGGCCAAAATCCATCATCGTCCAGCGCCCGCCCCAGGTCAGGCCCAGCGATTCGGCTACTTCTCCATACAATTGATAACCGCGCATGGCCCACGGGTCTTTTTCTGAAATCACCAGTTTGCCGTCACGCCAGAAGGCGCAGTCGGCCGCCAGCCCGTACTGGTGCCAGCTCTGGAAAGCGCGCGCATTCGTGACCGTCGAGCCCATCTGCGCCAGCGCATCCTGGCGCGCCGGACTGCGGTAGCCTTCGAGCAGTGCCATCTCGTAGCCGTATTTTTCCTTCATGATCTTGAATGCCAGCAGCAACCGCTGGCTGTATTCCGGATGCAGCAAGCCCCAGTTGCGGCTGGCGTTGACCAGCATCGGCCGCACCAGTTCGACTTCGCGGGTGCCGAAGGCGATCGGTGGCAGCGCGGCCGGCGGCACCAGTTGTTCGCCTTTCAGCAGGGCCGCGACCTGGGCGTCGACCACGGTCTCGACCGGCTCATAGCCGGGCAGCATGTCGGGTTTGCGCATCAACAGCGCCAGCAGCGTCGGGATCAGGATCAGCGGCGCGCCGATCGCACAGAACGCCCAGTGGCGGCGCAACAGGGCGCGCCAGTTGCGCAGCTGCAGACGGGTGCCGGACCAGCCGGCGCCGACCGCCGCCGCACCCGCGTGCTGCATGCTGCCGGCGCGCCACAGCAGGCGCCGCTGCAGCGTGGCCAGCAAATGCAGCACCGAGGCGCGCCCGGACGGGAACATCACCAGCCAGATCAGGCTGCAAGCAAGGCAAAAGTACAACAATGCGATGAATATCAGCATCCGTTTCTCCGGTTTGTTTCTAATTAGAAGCAATCCGCAAATCTTAGGAGTAACACGGTGCGCCCTACAGATCAAAATCAAACCGCCTCCAGGCGGCCCAACCTGATGTCGTCATCGCGCCGCACTGGCGCCGAGATGAATATCTTGGCCATGCTCGACGGCCAGACGCGCAAGCCGAGCCGCCTTCCCGGGCTGCCCAAAGCGGCCTGGTACGGTGGTGGCGGCGTGCTTGCCTGCGCCCTGGTGGCGACGGTGGCGTGGCTGGTGCACGACCAGGCCGGCAGCGGCTTCGAAGGCCGGGTGCCGGCCGGGCCGCCGGTGGTGGCGCTGGAAATCGCGCCCGAGACGCTGCCGAATCCGGCGCTGCACGTGGATCCGCCGCGTATGCATGGTGCGGCCGTCGTGAACATCGCCGATGTCGGCGTGGCGGCCGGCGCACCCGCAATGGCAGTTGCACCGGCAGCGGCAGCGGCAGCGGCAACGCCGCATCTGCAGTCGGACGCGCTGACGCTGGGCGACACACGCCAGGGGATCGGAGCGCTTCCGGCTGTCGCTGCGGCCGCCGTGTCGACCGTCGTTGCGACCGCGGTGCCGGCTGCCGCTGCTGCACCGGTTGCTGCACCGGTGGCTGGATCCGGCGCCGTGCCGGCGGCTGAGCCGGCCACTGCATCGGCAGCGCCCCCGGCCCTTGTGCCAGCCGCCGCGCCCGCCAGCAAGCCCGCAAAACGGAGCGTCCACGCCTCGCCCAGGATACTGGCCAAGGCAGCACCGTCCGCACCGCGACATGCCCTTGCCGAAACGCGCCGCGAACCATCCGCGCACCCACGCCGCATGGCCGCGCTGCCCAAGCCAAAAACTGCACCGGCCGCGGTCGATACCGACGTCGCCCTGATCTCGGCCATCATCCAGCATGTAAATCAGCGCGGCGAACCCAAGGACGCAGCCAGCTGCAGCGACAAACCGTGCGCGGCAACGATGAAAAACCGTCCATAAAAAGCGCTTAACTCAGCCATAAAACCACGAACGTGGCGCAAATGTGGCAAAAAGGCTGGGTAAGCAGACATCTCGCCGCTATACTGTACAAGTGTACAGTTGGCGTGCGGCGATGATCAGGGTTCTGGAAAACGAGTTTTATTACCTGGATAACTTCCAGCGCGTGCTGGACTGGATCGCCGGGCGCTACGCCGATCTGCTCGACAGCGACGAGCAGGACTTCATCGCCCGCTTTCCCGGCCTGCCGCAGGCGGCGCGCGCCCTGTTCGTGCGCATGGTGATGCGCAAGGGCCACCTGTTCCGCGCCAGCAAACTGAGTTACGCCGAAATCGGCTGCCCGCTCGAAGCGGCGCGCGCGCTGCTGCCGACCGGCTGGATCGCCTTCGATCCGGTGGTCTCGCTCGACGAAGTGTTCGACCTGTTGTCCAAGCCCGAAATCGCCCAGGCCTTCCAGCTGCCGCCGGCGCAGCGCCAGGCGAGGAAGAGCGAGCAGCTGGAAGCGCTGCGCCCCGACTGCGGCGAAGAGCGCGCCTTCTCGAACTGGTTCCAGGGCTGCCCCGACACCGTGTTCGCGATCCTCTTGAAACCGCTGTGCGACCGCCTGCGCCTGCTCTTCTTCGGCAACCTGAGCCAGGACTGGACCGAATTCGTGCTGTCCGACCTCGGCCTGTTCCGTTACGAGCAGGTCGACTTTTCGCCGGCTTCGCGCGGTTTCCGCAGCCGCGCCGACATCGACCATTACCTGCAGCTGCACGCCTGCAAGGAACGCTACTACGCCGAAGAGCCGGCGCTCGAGGTGCTGCAAGCCCTGCGCGCGCTGCCGCCGCACGCCTTCGACAACGACTGGCTGAACAGCCGGCGCGAACGCCTGCTGTTCCAGCTCGGCCAGCAGCTCGAAAAAGAGAAGGACTGGGAACAGGCGCACGGCGTGTATGCCGAATGCCGCTTCCCCGGCGCGCGCGGACGCGCGATCCGGGTGCTGGAAAAGCACGAGAAATTCGACCAGGCGTATGCCTTGTTCGAGACCGCCAGCGCCGCGCCCGAAAACGAAGCCGAACGCCAGCACCTGCTGCGCATCGGCCCGCGCCTGGCGCGCAAGCTGGGCCACCCGGCGACGCGTTCGCGCCGCGCGGCCCCGCCCAGCCGTCTCGACCTGAGCCTGCCCCGTCCCGATGGCGAGTGGCGCGTCGAAGGGGTGGTGCTGGCGCACCTGCAGACCGAGCAGGCACCGGTGTTCTACGTCGAGAACACCCTCGCGAATACCCTGTTCGGCCTGTTGTGCTGGCCGGCGGTATTCGCCGCCATCCCGGGGGCCTTCTTTCACCCCTTCCACCGCGGCCCGGCGGACCTGTACAGCGCCGACTTCCACCGCCGCCGCAAGGCCGAATTCGATGCCTGCCTGGCGCGCCTGGACGACGGCAGCTACCGCGCCGCCATGCGCGCGACCTGGGAGCAGAAGGCCGGCCTGCAATCGCCCTTCGTGTCCTGGGATTACCTGGGCTGGGACCTGGTCGACTTGGCGCTCGACTGCATCCCGGCGGCGCACCTGAAACTGTGGTGCGAACGCATCCTGCAGGACGTGCGCGACAACCGCACCGGTTTCCCCGACCTGATCCAGTTGTGGCCGGGCGAAGGCCGCTACGAGATGATCGAAGTGAAGGGTCCCGGCGACCGCCTGCAGGACAACCAGCTGCGCTGGATCGAGTACTGCGCCGCGCACGGCATGCCGCTGACCGTCTGCTACCTGCAGTGGGCGGAGCAGGACGTGCCTGCAACCGACACTGTCACCGAGCCTGAATCCGCATGAGCGCAGGCAGCGCCGGCGCCGCCGGCACCTACACCGTGGCGGTGCGCGCCATGTGCGAGTTCACGGCAAAACAGGGCGACCTCGACCTGCGCTTCACGCCCTCGCCCACGGCCCAGGAAGGCATCCAGGGCCACGCCGTGGTGGCGGCGCGCCGCGACGACAACTACAAGTCCGAAGTCACGCTCGAAGGCGACTTCGGCCCGCTGCACGTGCGCGGCCGCGCCGACGGCTACGACCCCGACCAGAACCTGATCGAGGAAGTCAAAACCTTCCGCGGCCGCTTCGACAGCATCCCGGACAACCACCGCCACCTGCACTGGGCCCAGCTGCGCGTCTACGGCCACCTGATGTGCGCCCAGCTCGGCATGGACAGCGTCAACCTGGCCCTGGTCTATTTCGACATCGGCACCCAGCAGGAAACCGTGCTGCGCGAGACCCGCAGCGCCGGCGAGCTGGCGGCCCATTTCGAAGAGCACTGCAGCCGCTTCCTGGCCTGGGCCGAACTGGAACTGGCGCACCGCGCCGCGCGCGACGCCGCCCTCGATACGCTGCGCTTCCCGCATGCCGATTTCCGGCCCGGCCAGCGCCAGCTCGCCGAAGCCATCTTCCGCGCCAATGCGAGCAAGCGCAGCCTGCTGGCCCAGGCCCCGACCGGCATCGGCAAGACCGTCGGCACCCTGTTCCCTGTGCTGAAGGCGGCGCCGCGCGAAGGTCTCGACAAGATCGTGTTCCTGGCCGCGAAAACGCCGGGACGCCAGCTGGCGCTGGACGCCGCCGCCACGCTCAAGACCGGCGGCAGCCTGCCCCTGCGCGTGATGGAGCTGACCGCGCGCGACAAGGCCTGCGAGCATCCGGACAAGGCTTGCCACGGCGACGCCTGCCCGCTGGCGAAGGGCTTCTACGACCGCCTCCCCGCCGCGCGCGCCGCCGCCGTCGCCACCGATGCGCCCCTGCTCGACCGCGCCACCCTGCGCACCATCGGCCTGGCCCACGACGTCTGTCCCTACTACCTGGGCAGCGAGATGGCGCGCTGGAGCGACGTCATCGTCGGCGACTACAATTACTGGTTCGACGGCGGCGCCATGCTGTACGCGCTGGCGCTGACCAACGGCTGGAAGACCAGCGTGCTGGCCGACGAGGCGCACAACCTGGTGTCGCGCGCGCGCTCGATGTACACGGCGACCCTGGAACGCGCCGCCCTGCGCGCCGCCAAGGCGGTGGCGCCACCGAACCTGGTCAAACCGCTGGACAAGATCGGGCGTGCCTGGCTCGATGCCAGCAAGGCCGCGCCCCTGCCCTACCAGGTGCTGGACGGCGTCTCCGACAAAATGCTGAACGCGCTGCAGAACGCCGCCAGCGCCATCACCGAGCATCTGGCGGCCTTCCCCGTGCCGCTCGACCCGGCGCTGCAGGAGTTTTACTTTTCCATGCTCCAGTTCCAGCGCCTGGCCGAATCCTTCGGCGACCATTCCATCCTCGACCTGACCCGGGTCGACGAGCGCGACACCGTACTGTGCATCCGCAACGTGGTGCCGGCGCCCTTCTTGGCGCCGCGCTTCGGCTTCGCCCACTCGACCACGCTGTTCTCGGCCACGCTCGGGCCCTGGCATTATTTCGCCGACCTGCTCGGCATGCCGGCGGACACCGCCTGGATCGACGTCGACTCGCCCTTCCACGCGCACCAGCTGGAGGTGCACGTGGCGCGCACGATCTCGACCCGCTACCAGCACCGCAAGGCGTCGCTGGCGCCGATCGCCGCATTGATGGCGCGCCAGTACGAAGCGAAACCCGGCAACTACCTGGCCTTCTTCAGCAGCTTCGACTACCTGCAGCAGGCCGCCGATGCCTTCGAAAAGGCGCATCCGGAGATCCCTACCTGGCACCAGTCGCGCCGCATGA
>Ga0265797_10002091_pt1 | contig 34276 bp, 19 predicted proteins | sample P2T30metagenome_FD_192433 | JGI IMG/M metagenome (GOLD analysis project Ga0265797, IMG submission 192433) | Plant litter microbial communities from East Loma Ridge, Irvine, California - P2 T30 | ecosystem: Environmental > Terrestrial > Plant litter > Unclassified | place: USA: California...
TGGAGCCTTGATGTTGTTTTCGGAGTCTGAACCGGGTTCGCCTCATTGTTTAATTTCGAAGCCTTTTTCGTGGTGTTAACGACAGATCCCAATGTTTTCTTCCACGCAGAGAGAACGAACCCTGGTGCAAGACTCTCTTCTAAAAGATGAGCCTATGAAATGTATGCATTCCAGAAAGAAAGCATCCCTTCTTCACACACCACGTGCTGATCAAGCATACCGAAAAGGAAGTGTTCACTGAATATTAACAACACATGCATAAGGTAGCCTCGGTCGTCGAGTTGGTCTGGTAAGAATGCGCGACTGCCGTAAGCCAAGACATCCCCAGGCGGGGAAAACGTGGCGGCCAAAGCTTGTTAGACGACACCTGGAGCCAGCACTCGAAAGACTCGTTGAAGCGCGTTCTTTCTACCGGCAGCTACAACTCGAACATCTGCCGCATGTATGGACAATTCACCTGTCTCTAGTTTTGTTTTGCAACGTGAACGGCACGTCGGCAAGCTTACGAGAAAAGGTGTAGGCAGCCTGCTCAATATCACTGCCAGGCAGAGCTCAATCGGATGGATGGCGAGTCGCGACGAGATCCCAGATCTGCTCTGCAATGCGTCTGCAAGTCGTTGCATGGACGACGGCTCTGCGCATTACTGTACTATCTAGGGCTGCTTCATCTAGACGGAGTCATTTGACAGCGATACGACAGTCGACGCTGCCCTGGTCCCAACTACACGACATCATTGGCCATGCTGGCTAGCCCGGCTTGTTCCATCCCGTTTACTCCGCACAGAGGATCTCACACCTGGATTTGCCGGTTTCAACAAGCACTCGCCTGGCGTCTTGACTCTTCGTCGTGTCGGCTCTCGGGAATCTTGGAAGACGTGGCATGCGCGGAGGTGTCGCTAGAAAGACGGTCCACGGTGGAAACCTATGCAGGATACTAGGCCTGCACTGCTTTTTACAGAACATCTGTGGACATGTGTAGGGCGGTAGGTGATTTGATCGTCTGGTCGGACGATGCCCTGATGATCGAAGCTTGTTGACGTTTGTAGAGCCAGGGGTCTGCAACTCCGCATGGGTACTTAGTTCTGCTGCAGCCCAGCATGTCTTGACACGAGCTTGTTCATCTTGTGTCGAAGACTCTCCTGTCCACTTCGGTCAGACCTCTCCGGGCGATCTATTGTTGCTGCTCTTCGTCAACAGACTTTAATCACGTGCTATAGCCTACAACCTCCATTTCATCAAGCTCCTGTCAACATGGAGATGAATTACGATGAGCGAGCAAGTCTGTAGCCCACTCAACACGAGAGCGAAACTAACAGCAACAAGGAGCTTCACCAGCTCGAAAATGAGCTCCATACCGAGATCTTACCTGGCACGGAAATCATGGCCGACGTCGGTTCTCACCACTTTGTCAAGAGTGGCTCAGGAGTTCTAGTCCCACAGCCGTCCGCCGACCCGCACGATCCACTGAACTGGTCTCCGTTCTGGAAGGCCTGCTGCATCACTGCTTCGACAAGCGTTACCTTCACGCAAGGTCTTGGACCACTAGCACTCGCTCCCATGTTTCCTGACCTAATCGCCGCCTTCGAATCGGATCTTGCAGACGTTGTGAAATTCACAGGTGTGGCTATCCTTGTCCTAGGCTTCAGCAACTTCATCTGGGTGCCAATCAGTTCCTCTTTTGGTCGCAGGCCTGTATATATCTTATCACAGCTCGTCTGCCTGGCATCCTCTATCTGGCGGGCGAGGGCGATGACGTACGGCTCGTTCATGGGCGCTTGCGTGCTGAACGGCCTTGGAGCCGGCCCGGCAGAAACGATCCAGCCAGCAGTGATCGCTGACATCTTTTTTCTTCATGACCGTGGCTTTTGGAATACACTGTACTGGGTCTTCTACATGGGAAGCTTGATGGTTGGTCCCATCATTTCTGGATCTATGGCGCTTCACGTTGGCTGGCGAAACTTCTGGTGGCTGAACACCGCTATTCTTGCAGCGTCGTTGTTGATGACCATTTTCATGTTTCCTGAGACTAAGTGTGAGTGAAGCAGTCGTACATGAAACTGAGAGCCGCGGGCCCGACAACTGTGCTAACGTCTTCCGGGATGGTTGCACATACACGACTGATGATGCTTGGACTGACTAGTTTGGACCAGGGCATCGCATGCATCCCACGGAAATGATCAATGCCCTTGCAAACGAAGGAAAATTCTCACCCCCCAACTCCGGAGAAAAGTCCAACGACGAAAGCCGATCGCACGGTGATGCTGAGAAACTGGGCGGCGGAATCAGCCACATCTCCACGCGCGGTACCATGCCGGATCTCAGCAAGCAAGCCACTGCCGAACGCGATCCTCATCTTGGAAAAGGAAGTCCGGGCAAGCAGCAGTGGAAGATCTTCCAGCCGAACGCACACCCCTTCAGGGCCATTGCTCTCGACCTCTGGATTCCATGGAAGCTATTCGCTTTTCCGATCGTCGAGTTTGCAGCCTTTGTCGTATCTTGGTCGTGCAGCTCGTTCTTGACCATCAACTTGACGCAGAGTCAGAACTTCTCTGTGCCGCCGTACAACTTCAACAGCCAGAGCATTGGGTTCATGAATTTTGCCATTCTCATCGGTGCTTTTATTGGACTTGGCACGGCGGGACCGCTGAGTGATTGGGTCAGTGCAAGGGCGACGAGGAAGAATGGAGGAGTTCGAGAGCCTGAGATGAGGCTGCCTGCTATGAGTAAGTCTTGACCTTGTGGGACGAAGGAACAGGATCGGCTGACAGTCCCAATTAGTTCCCTACGTTTTGATCATGATGCTCGGCAATTTCATCACAGCATTCGGCTACGAGAACAAATGGCGATGGGAGATCATCGTGATCATCGGCTACACCTGCGCCGGCATTCAGGTCGCCGGCCTCCCTGCGATGGTCACTACTTACGCCGTGGACTCCTACAAGCCTGTCGCTGGTCCGCTCATGGTAGCCATTACCGTCAACAAGAACCTATGGGGATATGGCTTTGCCGAGTAAGTCCTGCTGCATTCTTCTATTTCCATGAGGCGAAGAGGTTCAACAGCTGACTATGATCGATCCATCAGGTTCATCACGCCCTGGGTTGAGCAATCCGGCTTTGTGCCGCCCATCATGACCAACATGAGTCTCGTGACGCTATGGTGTATGTTCGGGATTCTCTTTTACTTCAAGGGTAAAACCTTCAGAAGGTTGAGCCGCAACAGCAACGTCCACAGGCTTTGAAGAGCAAGTTTGGAAAGCCAGTTTGCTGCTGCAGCAAAGTGGTGCAAAGACTTTATTGAATAATGTCACATTAGACTTGAGACATCCACCCCGCCTGCAAACCATCGCGGCGTCGTGGTCAAGGCATCGATGATGATGCCGCAATTGCCCGCGCCGCTAGGAGCATAATCTGGAACATCGTCGCAGCAACGACATGCAGGTACCCGATTTCCGAGCCTCGCTAATCTCACGTAACACAACGCTTAACCTCACTCACAAGGTTTCCCCACAGCCAGCCAAGCACTCGTGACTAGTGCTTCTTCCTGAGTTGAGCCTCAGGAACGGGTGACAAGCGACGATGGAGTGAAGTGAAGTGAGAGTCGCCGTCCCGCAATACTTCCCCTCCCCAACATGCAATCATTGTGCAATAAGTGAAGAGAGTCCCCCGCAAAGACGTCTTCACATGCCAAAACCGCGAACAAAGTGAATCCCATAATCACCCACAAATGCCTCACCTGAGTACCACCACGCGCAACTTCCACTTCCACAATCACCCACCATCGCTCCTTCCCATCCAAGCAGCAAAAGCACCGTCATCCAAACCCCCGCCAAACCAGCAATGAGCAGCCTCAGACTCCTCGCCCTCGCAAACACTACCACCAACAACGACGGCTACAACGAAGCAATCGAGATCGCCCGCGCCGCCAACATGGAAGGCGACGGCGCCATTCTGCGCCACGAGTACACTTTCGAAGAGTACATCGCGCGCCGCGGCAACTTCATCAACAAATTACCTGAGTACAAACACCTGCCCAACGCCTGCTGGATCGTCCGCAAGCACACTGCCGGCCTGATCTTTCATAGCGAGACGGACCCGCCGCTGCCTGTTATGGAAGTTCGCAGGCGCGAATTGGCGAGTGAGGTGACGCCGCTGTTGCCTTTGCCTACTACTGCTAATACTCAGACTATTGACAATTTCGCCTCTTGTAGACCCGAAGGCCTGCCTGAGCAGCCTGTCGATGAAGATGAGGACGACGGCCGCGATCGTGAGGAGTGGTATGATTGCAAGACGCCTGGCTCGCCGTATCGCTCTGCTGCTACGTCGCCAGTCGAGGGCGAGTCGGCTTCTAGGATTCAACTCCAGGCTTCGACTGCCGAGCCGGTTGAGGCTTCTCCCTCGTTTACGAATCAAGCGGGGCTTGATGTGGCGGTTGAACAGAGTGGGAGGTTGCTTGCTCGCTCGGTTCAATTTGATGCTTCGAATGCGAATCAACCCACCCGATCCGATCATGCTATAGTTCTTCCCGGCATCACGATCACCAGCGATGAACAGCCTGTCGTTGCCCAACAGGATATGGGCGTCGAAAGCATTGACAAGCTCAGACTGTCTGTCGGTTATGGCATGAAGCCAGCGGTTGACAGCGGCGACCAGACTGGAATCAGCATCGACACTTCGCACATCGGGGCCGTTGTTCTTGGCCCAAAGACGACCACTGGCGGGCCGGCTCAAGCTGCACCCGCATCCAGTCTGCCAGAGCCAAACATGCTCACCGATGACCAGGCGCAGACTAGAGCCGCAGCAAGTGTGCCAGAACCAAAGATAGCACTAGCAGATACTTTCAAGCCGGGTTGGAAGGCATTGTCTACCGGGCAGGTCCAAGCTGGGGCTACCACACCTCCAGTCAACACTCCGACATCAAGTCCGGCCAAATTTAAGGTGTTCACTCCTGACCCTAGAGTCTCGTCCATGGCCGGGTACGGCATCGTCACTCCTGTCAAGAACAAGGATGACACCAAAAAGATGGAACAGTCAGCCTTGAAGCCGTCCACTCCTGTCGCCATCATTGTTGCTCCTACCCAGAACAAGGAAGACTCCAAGGATACCAAGCAGCCAGCCTCGAAGCCAGCCACTCAGGTCACTACCAAAGCCGCTCCCGAACAACTCTCTCGACCAGAGGTCTCCACAGCCAAGACGACGAAACCTGCTGAAAAATCGAGCAGTCCAGTGGCATCCATCGAGCCCGCCTCGAAGCGACTCAAGGGCAGCCGCGGCGTTGCTCACCCGGTCAAGACTCCCGCCAGCACAGCACCCAAGAACACCAAAACCACCCCAAGCCCAGCAACCGACAACCCTTCCACCACTCTCTCAAAAACCGCCCGCCGCCTCGAATCCATCATAGCAGGCACCGCCCTCCCCAAAACCAAAGCCGAAGCCCGCGCCGCCGCCACGGAACACCACTCCCGCCTCCTAGCCGCCCACGCCGAAACGACCGCCACGCAGCAAGCAACCGACCCCAACAGACGCAAATCAGGCCGCATCACCGCCCCGAAGCCCAACACCCTAGATCTCATGCCCTTCTTCTTCAGCCGCCCGACCTCCGACGCCACCGCTAAGAAGAGTAAGAAGGGCGGAAAAAAAGAAGAAGAAGAAGAAGAGGATTTCATCCGCTGCATCTGCGGCATCACGCACGACGAAGGCGAGAACATGATCTGCTGCGAGGCGTGCGAGGTGTGGCAGCATAGCGCTTGCGTGGTTCCGGGGCTTGCGGAGGGGCAATTGGAGGCGTTGAAGTGGGAGTGTACGAATTGCGATCCTTGGGGGAATAGGGAGGTTTTGAAGGGTTTGAGGGCTGGGGTGGTGAAGGCGAGGGAGGAGCTGAATAAGGTCAAGGGGACGAAGCGGAGGGCTTCTGGGGCGGTGTAGAGGGAGGAGGGTGGTTTGAGTCATTTTTTTTTTTTTGGTGTGGCGAGCTGGGAGGAGTGAGGTGGTTGGAGATGTTTTTTTGTCAGAGGCATTGACTTCTTGTAATACCCGGCGGTTGGTAGTGGGTTAGGGTGATTACTATGGTTTGAATGGAGTTTTGATACTTACTACATGCGATTGATGCTCGTTGCACATCTGTTCTTTAGTGATGGATATCCAGAATCCTCGAGTTTGCGTGTGCTTCTAGACGTCATTGTTGGCTTGGTGACCCATCGCTATATCAAGATCCCTAACACGTAAGCAGTTTATAAAAATCAAAAGTTGATGAACAGATAATCGTAATGTGAAGGTAATGTACATGGCGACCGAATGGTCGTCGGAACAGGCGGCAGTCTGGCAAATAGACAGCTATAGCCAACCTTTTGGCTAGCTATATAGCCGCCTCACCGAGCCTCCAGGGAGAACCACACTTGCCTCTCACAAAATTGAAAGTAGACATCGAATCACTTACCTGTAATCGGACACACTCCAAACTTCAGCAGAGCATCAACCATGACAAACGAGAAAAATGTCATCCCCGACCCTTTCCAAAAGCTGCATGCTGCTCTAGACAATGAAGAATTGACGAGCCCAGCGGCAAAGAGAACTGCTTTCAGGCAGGACCCGAACGGTACGATTGACTAGTTATTGACAGCAAGTTGCTCTTTTGTAACGTTTTTCGCAGGCATCCTCACGTTTGGCAAGACGTCCGAATGCCAGATCATACGAAATGGAGACATCGTTCGCAAACGCGGATCACGCATCTGTGTCGAGGAAAGCCGGGCGCTTAAATTTGAACATTCCCTGCGACTGCCGGTTCCAGAGGTGTACCATGTTACCACTTCGGAAGCAGAGACCGAAATAGTCATGGATTTCATCGAGGGTGATAGTCTGGAGGAAGCCTGGCAGTCCATGGACCCAGAGCAGAAACACAGCATTGCCGAGCAGCTCGGACACATCATCACGACAATGCGAAAGGTACCATCGAACGGATGCAAGATCGGAAGTTTCGATGGCACGGCGCGCGATTGCCGCCAGTTTTCGGACTATTTTGGCGGACCGTCCGAGGACGTGTGCGATTTCAACGAATTCACTCTCGATTTCTTGCGCGGAACACCGTTGGCGATTCGCAAAACCCTCGTCGAGGCATTCGAGAGGAGCAGCCAGAGTCGGACGAGGGTCGTTCTCTCGCATGGCGATCTGGTTCCGCGAAACATCATTGTCAAAGAAGGTCGCGTTCAAGCGCTACTAGACTGGGAATATGCTGGGTGGTACCCTGAGTATTGGGAGTATGTGAAGTTCTTTGATCGGCCGACGGATTGTAAGGACTGGAAAGATTATGCTGAAGTCATTTTCGATACGTCGTACCCTGCGGAGCTGCTGACTTTCCAAGCGCTGGCACGGTGGCAGAGGCCGTAGACTTATTTTCTGTGTATTGCGCTTCTGGGATTTGATTGATCGTGCGGTAAGTCTCTTGTTTTGTACGTTTTGGGTGATGGAAGACTTCCGCTCTCGAACCTATTTAGTGCTCCTTCGACGTATCAGTTTTGCCGTATTACGATTGAGATCAAGCTGAGTAACGTACTCGAAATCGGCGATTGCTTTTGGTCTATTTCGTGATCATGTATACGTCTTCAAGATACGTACGCGCGTAGAAGGGTCTCAAATGCGACTTGGAATCGCGACAAGAACAAATCATCGCATCTTCCACGACTGGTTGCCCTTCTCCTCTGCCTCCTTAGCCTCCCACTGCGCAGTGATGTTGAGCCCTCTGCCCTCCTCGTCCTTCAAAAACTTCACCATCCCACTGATAGCAGTTCCCGAGCTGAGCTTGCTGCCAGCCTTCCCCTTGCGATCAATAATGCAAGTGCCACACTGCCAGTGAGTGCGCTTGGTCATCGGGCTCGTGCTGAAAGTCACCGCGCCCTTTTGCGCAGACAGCTTCTCCTGCTCCGCCGGCTCGATCCTGCCAGGAGCGCCGGCCTCGGCGGCGGGCGCGGGCGAGAAGACGGTGTCGAACCATGTGCACCATGCGTCCATCGAGTCGATGTCCTGGTCGAGCTTGACCTCGAAGGGGACTTCGAATTGCAGGTCTTCGGCCGTGGCCTGGTGGAGGTCCCAGATGGCGACGGGCTGCTTCTGGGCCGTCGCGCCGACCACGGTCTTTGCGGGCGGGTGCTGGACCACGACGTCGTCCAGGGCGCCTTCGAGCATGCAGTGCATGTCGAAGCCGTAGACGTCGTTCCAGAATGTGACGTTGTCGGACACCCAGTCTGGGTCTGCGAGGGGCGCGAGGTGCACGCTGACGTGGCTGGGGACCATCAGGCCATCGAAGGAGCCGTCGGCGCGGCGCTTCATGAAGCGGTCTCGCATGCAGAAGACCGAGGGCAGCATGTTCTCGAAGAAGAGACAGTAGCCCATCCATTCGCTGACGATGATGTCGACGTGCTTGTGGTTGCCGGGCAGCTCGTGCAGATCCTCGACCTTGCCGCGGATGAAGGTGATCTGCTTGTCCAGGCCGTTCTCGAACGCGATCTGGCGCGCTTTGTCGATGATGGCGCTGTTGTCCATGGCGAAGACTTGCTTTGCGCCGGCTTTGGCGCAGAACATGGACAGGATGCCGGTGCCGCAGCCGACGTCCATGACGGTCTTGCCGGCGAACAGGTGCTTGTTCTCGTAGATGAAGTCGCGGTAGGCCTCCGTGCGGACGGTGTCCTGGAGCATGACCTGGTGGATGTCGTTGAAGCTGTAGCTGTCAAAATACGAGTCGTCGTAGCGCTTGGCCTTTGCTTCTGCGGCTCCGTCGTCTTTACTCGGAGCCTCGGACCAGCGCTTTTCCAGAGTCTCGCTGACTTGCTCGCGGTAGACGTCGAATTTGGATTGGAGTTTGCTGAGTTGTGCTTTCAGCTGAGCCACTTCGTCTGTGGCGTTGCTCTCGTTGGAATCCTCGGGCTGCTTGCCGGTGCTGGAGTCTCTGGCTTCCATCGATTCGAGCTCATCCACGCTGAAGAGTAGCGCATCGTCCTCAAGCACGGGCTGCATGAATTTCTCATCATCCCACGATGAAGGGTTCTCGGTCTCGGGCTTCGCGTTGCCGTTCTTGACCTGCGAGCGCAAATAGTTGACAAACTTGATCATACCGAAAAAGTCAAGTCCTGCTCCCCAGTCAGCAAAGCAGTTCGCCCGGCAAAACAGGACAAGGAACGGTTCCACGACCTACCCACCATGACGAGAGCGGAACGCGACCAGATCGAAATCGTGATCGGCCTTCATGTGAGCCAACGACTGGGCCAGGGAAGTGGCTGTTTCGCTACAGAACAGGCACTGCACGTTGAACTCCTCGGCGTCGTCTTCGACATCGTTCCAGCCTTCGCTGTCTTCGCGGACGTTGAGGGCGTCGAATTTCTCGGCCGGTTCGTCGATATCTTGCTGGGCAGCGGACGGCCCGGCGTTGATTATGGCATCGATTGAAGACATTTTCTTGCGGCAATATTTATTGAACGCTGGCTTCGGCTTGGGTGATGTGCGTCGTTGACGAACTTTTTTGTGTTTGAGCCCGACGACCGAGAGTGGGTCCAGGGTCGTGGAAGTTGGTGCCTCAGGCAGGTCGACAGTGAGGTCGAATATAGACAACACGTCTTATGGAGCTAGCAAATAGATGATTGATTTTTTCTCTTAGTGCTATCACGTTGCCAAATATGCCTCGTCTATACTAATGAAACTATGTACTATCCAACAGAAGCTTTGTATTGTTGCAATAAGTTCCTTTGCGTTTGAAGAGAAGTATAAAGCATGAAGAGAGTTTGCTAGAACGAAGTTCTACAACAGTATATCTATAAGCCAACAGTCCATTAATCATTCATGTGTACAGTCAATCTTAAGACGAAATCACAACATCCGCTTTTAGTCGCTCCAACGCAATGTCATCCAAGAGGTTCTCAAAAAAATGCAATCATTCCATTCCATCCATCATCAATCATACATCCTTCGTAAAGTCAGACTTTTGTCTCCATTGGCCGCCATAACGCCAAATGAAGAAGGGCACAGGAGCCAGAGCCACACAAGCTGCAGCCAAAACCGTGAATCCAAGCCCGTAGCCCACCTTGTCTGTCAAGGGTACCGTGACGAGCGGCAGGAAAGTGCTCATCAGACATCTGGTGATGAGGATGGCCGTCATCGCGGATGCGGAGAAGAGGTTGAAAGCATCGACGACGTACGCCATGAGAGGCACCATCGAGAGGATCACGAAGCATCCGAGCAGCACGACCGACAGGAGTAGAAGCCACACTGGCAGGACGAGCTGGGCTACCCAGCCATACATGGTGACTACGAATGGGAGGGCGATGCTGCTGACGATGAGCAGCGGTAGTCGGTTCTCCGGGGAGGGTTTCGAGTCGCCTGCTGCTGCGAGCTTCTTGTAGATGCGGTCCAGCAAGAGGTTGCAGACGATAAGTCCCAAAACGGACCCAATGCTGAAGCTGAGGAAGGCTGTGCCGATCATGGCTGGAGTGAAGTTGTACTCGTGTAGCAGGATGTCCGGGAGAGTCGTTGACATGATGTAGAAGAACGTAAAGACCAGCGAGCCATAGAGGGACAAAATCTGGAGGATGAAGGAGCTGAAGAAGACCTTGGCCGGCCGGGCAATGGAAGTGAGAAATCCGAGGTCTTCCTGTTCCGGAGCGGGAGTGTCGGTGTTCTCCTCGATAGGCTTGCCCATCTTTGCCAACACGGTAACCTTGTACGTTTCGCGGAAGCACGTCAGAAATGCTATCTCGCACACAACGGCCAATCCTATGGCGAGCCACATGGTCTGTCTCCAGCCCATAGTTTCGGTAATGGCTCCAGAAATCGCAGGTCCGATTGCCCCGCCGAGCAGGGGTGCGAACATGACCACGGACATGGCCGAACCACGCTGGTCTGACGGGAAGATGTCGCCGATGATGGCCGGGTTCAGCAAGTTGGAAGCAACGGTGGCTCCGACGAAGAAGCGGGCGAAGATCAGCAAGCCAACGCTCTGGCTGAGAACGCCGAGTATGCTCCCGCAGATAAAGAGTACATTGGCGATGTTGAAGACCGGGTAGCGGCCGTATCGTTCGCTCATCGGCGCCAGGATCAAAGGTCCAGCAGCTTCACCGAGCTCCCATATGGTGACGAGAAGAATGCTGTCGGTTTTGCTCTCATGGCCGCCGTTCAAGTCGGCAATGATATGGCCGGCTATTGGCACGACGCAGATGCAAGTGAAAGTGCTGCGATCAGATTAGATGAGATCGTACGGGTCGGTATTGACGAGGCAGGAAAAGGAGAGACTTACACCGTGAACGCCATGGAGGCAAGCAAAGCAACAATGCCCCATTTGTAGGCAAGGCACCAATCCTCGGGTAAATCAACTTCGTCGTAGACATCCTCGCGACTTTTCACCTGGTGCAGCAGCGGTTGTCTCTCGTCGACGGCCATGCTTTCCTCGGAAATCTTGGCCAATTGGTGCCTGCGCGGTCGCGTGTGAGGCATCACACTGAGCAGAGAGAAGTGTTGGGACTGGATGGTATATATACAGGAAAGGTGTTTTGGCCTTGACTTACACCGACAGGGCGCGGCTTAGCGAGCAAATTCTGCCTTCATCCGCTCCGGTATGTTTTGCCGGCTTCTAAACCCGTCTCATCACTCAAAACCTGCTTTGCCTATAACGACGATGCATCTCATTACAAACCCACTGGAAAGTCCTTGAGACTCGCAATACTGCTATTTCCATACTCATCACGGCCCTCTGATGGCAGGAGGAAGACGACACAGCTGGCAGATTCAAGAAACAGCCGCTCTGCCGACAAAGACGTGATCACGCAATTGAAGATTCATTACGTTGAAGGAAGAACTCTCCTTGCTACTAGAATCTGGTAATAACTGGGATTTTTCTATGAACCCTCCACTGGTATAGACACCGCATATTCACCTTGTGTGGAAACATCTCAGGAGCACCTCCTTAAGGAGCAATTCAATCAGGACAGACCTCCTTCAGAATTGCCCAAGGTTGTCCCAGTTTATCTGTCTTCAGAAAGCCCAGGCACTCGAAACAGGCATTGGCGTCAAGACCATCATCTGTGAGTCTTTCCCGGTCCCTGATGAACGAACGATTCTACCTCGCTCGTGACGGTGACAATACCAAAACGAAAACATGGAGAACAAATGACTGTTTGTTTGCGATACGATCCCATACAAATTCATACATTCAGTCATAATCGTGTGTATCTACTCCCGAGTCCTCCACCCAATTTACCCACAAGCGCGTGTATATGTCTTCAAGGATCAACCCAAGATACCCACTCTATTCCAATCCATTCTCACTGCCTTGCGACCAAGGACCTCCCTGCGGCCGCGCTGCTTCAACGCCTAGCTTGTCGGAACCCAATCCATCCATATTTCCATCCATCCTTCCATCCATCCATCAACCCAGTAATCGATGAATGAAGACCTCTTCCATTCATCCAAAACCTCGAAGAATAAAATATCTCGTTGCAGTCGTGAAGACGGCAGAGGTGACTTATTTGTTATTGGCAAGCTCACACAACAGTGCAAGTCCTGTCGCACTTCTGCGGGCAAGCCTCTTCCTTCCCGCAAGCGCCCACAATCGAGCAGAAGATCTCGCCCTTGGGGCAGTCGCCGTGGGTTTGCAGCAGCTTGATGTCGCCGTCGACGAAGATGCTCTCGCACTCTTGGAATCTGCAGGTGAAGTTCGTCAGCATCGCCATTTGTAATTTTTGGTGGTGGTCATCAACGAATATTCCAAAAACTCACCTGTTGCAGTTCAGAGGGTCGACGAAAGTACCCGGCCTCTCGCAGACAAATGGCTTGCACGCCTTGCCGGACTTCTTGCTGATGTTGTTGACGCCGGAACGGCCGCCGCCCCTCGTCTGCAGGTCAGAATCGTGGCAGGGCTCTGAACACGCCCAGGGGTGCACGCAGGCAATCTGGCTGGGGCAGTAGATCTGGTCCGCGGGGCATTCGAACTGGTAGCGGACGAGCTCGGAGCTGCCTGGGATCGTTTTGGCACAGCGGTGGAATTGCTGGCATGAGACGGGTGAGCGGAAGAAGCCCTCTTTCGAACACGTGTCGGCGAATGACGAGTCCCAGGTATCTCTGGGGTTGTCTGTGGCGGCGAGGGGACGCTGTGAGGCTCGGGGGTATGCCATGACGGCGGTCGCGGCCGCGAGGATGGTGCCGATGAGGAGAGTGGCGTGCATTGCGTTGGTCAAGTCGACGTGAGAGCGAACGGAGTCGTAGAGTTCGGTGAGCTTGCGCTTGGTCTCGTCGAAGTAGTGCTTGAGGGAGCCTGTGATAGTCGTCGTGTTGGAGTCGTAGAAGGCACGCTTGGATTGGATGTCAAAGCCGATGGAGGAAGCCATTTACTAGGGTCGTCGCCTGCGGACAACGCTTATATGTGTTAGGACAAGCACACTCCCTACCTCGCCCGTTGCACCTTCAGCAGCAGGGTAATGCGGGTATATACCACGCCAGCCTTTTCTCAGCCATGCAACCACAAACGGGCCGTACTCACCGCTTGCACGCTGGTGCATGCTTCCCAGGCGTTGCAGTGGAGCACGGGAAGCGTCTTGCATTGTCCTGAAGCCCAGCCATTTGGTGGACGAGACGCGCGACGAGTCCAAGGGCCAGAGGGAGTTGCAGCATCTGAGACAGACTTTCGCAGAGCGCTTCCAGCCCGGCTCTAGGCCCGATTCGGGTCAAGTGAGGGTGCAAGTCGTGTTATATCTGGCGACACATATAGGCGGTCTGGGGTGGAGTGAGCGTTGAAACTCCGCGTCCGCGTCTTGTAGAGTGTAGGTCATCCGATGCTCTCTGCCTTGATAACATCAGCATATTCGCTTCGTTGTCGCAGTGAGTAAGTACAGGTCAGTGTCAAACACCTTCTCTGGTGGCGATACCGTGCTGTTCAACGACAGACCTGCATGGGTTGTCATATCAGAAGGCTCAGCAACCGCAACAGCAACAACATCAGCCGTATAAGCACGGCTATACCAATAGCTATACTACACTACTACTCCCAGCGGCACGACTGGTGTATCGTGTCAGTATACTTGATCCACGCCACTTAATGGATGAGCTATCTTCCTGCACGTTAGAAGCCGACCTTATCAGTGATGAACCTGCTTGTCTGCCTCTTCGTTTGACGATCATTGGCAGACAAACGTGGCATGTCGTCTCGTGGTCCCGCCTTCTCTGTCGTCACGTGCGCACGCGTTCGTTGTGAGGTCGCACGAGCACCGGCGGTGGTAGTCGAGGGTGGAGGTGGTGAGGTCTCGGAGGAGGCGGCGAGTCAGGAGTGATGCTTTGGAAATGCCCGCCAGTCCCCTGCCCTGCCCAACCCTGCAGCCCCTTCGACCCTCGTACCCGGTAGTGCAGTGTCTCGAAGTGGTCTGGTGGTTCGGACTGTTGACGACCGCGTGTTGTTGCCCTGACTTACCCGGCTCCGGAGCCGATCAAAAGCGCCACCAACGGCACCCTGTTTGATCAGCCCTGTCGAACCACAGATGCTCAAACAAGAAAAACTCCCTGAACGACACGCAACACTGGCTGGCGGGAAGTGGCACGGTGGATGGGAAAGTATCACATATTACGCGTTTCATACAGACGGAATGCTCTTTTTACTTTCCCTTTTGAAGTTCTCAATTCTATTCATCGATCGTGAAGCAGCTAGTCCTCGTCCTGACCACCAGTGCCCATGCCGCCCTGCTTCGCGGCCTTTGCACCAACGATGTCGTCGACGCGCAGGAGCAGACATGCGCTCTCAACGGCTGTCTTGATGCTCTGCAGTTTAACGGCCTGGGGCTCCCAGACGCCGAACTCCTTCATGTCCACTACCTTACCGGCGTCGCCGTCAATACCCCAAGTGCCGCCGCCTTGTGCGCCAGTCTTGCCGGCATCCTCGGCGTGCTTTGCGCGGAGCTGGGTGAGGACGCGGATGGGTGAGGAACCCGCGTTCTGAATGAGTGTGCGTGGGATGACCTCCATGGCTTCGGCGATGGCCTTGTAGGGCCACTGTGCGACGCCCTCGACGGCCTTTGCCTTCTGGGCAAGACGGACGGAAACGGCCATCTCGGTGGCACCACCACCTGGGGCGAGGAAGGGGTGGAAGATGACGTTCCTTGCGACGCTCATGGCGTCGGCGAGATTGCGGTCGATCTCGTTCAGGATGTCTTTTGAGGGGCCGCGAAGAAGGATGGTGCAGGCTTTGGGCTCCTTGCACTTGGTAAGGAAGGTGAAGTACTCGTCTCCAATCTTGGAGATCTCGAAGAGACCGCATCCAGTGCCAACATCGCGCTCGGTCAGGTCGTGCACAGAGTTGACCACAGTCGCGCCAGTGGCACGGGCGATGCGGTTGTTGTCCGTCTTTCTTACGCGACGCAGGGCGGTGATGTTGTGCTTGAGAAGGAAATGCTGGGCAAGGTCGGATACACCCTTCTCGGTGATGACAAGGTCAGGCTTGACGGCGATGATCGCATCGCACATGGCCTTGACCTGCTCCTCCTCGATCTGCAGCACGCGGTTCCAGTCCTCCTCCTTGGTGATCTCAATGTTTGTCTGCGACTCGCCCTTCTTGTACTCCAATGTGCAGTCCAGCAGGACGATGCGCGGGTTCTCTATCCGTCTCCTCATCTTGGGGTGTGTGATATCCTTGTTCAGCATGACACCGTCCAACACACGAGAATCTTCAATCTCGCCGCCGGGCACCTTCTCCACACGTGCGTAACGCTTGATGTCCACCTCCTGCTTTCCACCGCCGGCATTATGGCTCACTGTGCGCACAGCCGTGAGCGCCAAGTCGCACATCAAATCGCTCCATCTCGAGGTGAACTTGGTGCCGATCGAAGAGCCAATGAGCTGCCTCATTTGTTCAGTGTTGTCAATGTCCACAGGAATGGAGACCTCTTCGATGACCGAGAGCGCGTCCGCGAGCGCGCGCTTGTATGCCTGGATGATCACGACGGGGTGGATCTTGCGGTCGAGCTGTGGTAGCGAAAGGGCGAGCATTTCTCCGGCGAGAATGATGACTGTAGTGGTTCCGTCTCCGACTTCCTCGTCCTGTGTCCTCGCCAACTCGATCATGCTCTTTGCCGCAGGATGGGCGACCTCGATCTCTCGGAGAATGGCGTGGCCGTCGTTTGTAAGGACAATGCCGCCCATGGGATCCAGAAGCATCTTCAGCATGGCCTTCGGGCCCAGGCATGATCGGATGATGTCGGCGACGGTCTTTGCGGCGGTGATGTTGGACATCTGGGCCTGGCGGCCGGTCTGGCGCTCACCGTTGCCAGTGTCTGTTAAGAAGTCGGTCAGTATACTGTTGTCGCGGTGGTGTTGAGAAGGTGATCACTCACTGACAAACATCACTGGAGCCTGCATCGTGAGGATTGGGGCGCTTTTGCGCGTGTGAAACTGGTGGTATTCGAAGTTTGCGAGGATCCAGATATGTCCTCTTGGTCAGGTAGAACTGCGTGTTGTTTGTGTAGCGGTCTTGCAGTCTTGATGAGGGGTTCACTGGCAGCAGTATGTGTTCGTCTCCAACTTTCTATATGGCTTGGCACAAAAGTTCCCCGACCAGACGTTTCTGCCCGCCGCTTCATGCTTTCTCTCCTCCGAAAGCATCAACAACGCTGGACTGTGAACATCACCGACGCCTCACCACTCCAATATTCGACGAACATCGTATTTTATTCTAGGTTTGATTCAATCGTCGTTCGCCGCATGAACGCACTCACTTTAATTGCATCGAGCATAGATCATACCTCAGCACAAAACTCGCCACCAATCATTCAACAAAGGCCAATGAGAGCACCCAGTAGCTCGACTTCCACGGACTTATCATTCATGAACCAGGGCATCGACCAGGGCATCGACCAGGGCATCGAAGCCCATGAACCGGAAGTAGCAAGTGGACGGGAATACTTTCAATTCAACCACCTACATCAGATATAAGGCTATTCGACGGCTTTACAGTGCGGTCCATCTTTTGCCATGTACTAACTGCAAAAGCAATGCAATCGGTCGCTGATCAGCCAATGATACTTCTGATCGTATTGAACTGGCCGACACTGGAGACAAATATTGCGATCGAAAAATCGCTGATCAAAGGCAATGATCTCTTTGGTATACCCTGGGCGAACACGAAGAATCACCAGGTAGCACGAAGACGCCCGAGCGTGACATAGCCCGGCCATCTGTACCTGGCACGACCGCGTATTCGACCGATGTAGCGCCAGGCCACAGATAGATTCGTGTTCGTTCTCTGCGGTAGGGTACAAACTCGTTGGCATGATCAGATGACAGTTTCGCTCCCCAGTTGGGCGTCATTCCACAGTAACAAACAAACAGAACCCGCGCTGAGATCCTACTTCTAAAATATGTAAGCGGACAACAACTGCTAACATCCAACGCTCCACTTCTCGCATTCACTCCGCCTGCGATTTAGTCCATTTGCCCTTCACCAAAACAAGAAATCTCAACCCACCATCGGAATCATGGGTGTCCTGAATACCTCAAACAAAGATTTCGAGAGAGAAGTGCTGCGATCAAAGGAGCCGGTCCTGGTATCCTTCGGCGCAGTCTGGAGCGGCCCTACCAAGTTCCTGAAACCAACGATAGAACAGTAAATGCCAACGCACCCGCCCGAGCTCGCCAACGTTCCACACTGACCCTTTGACCAGACTGTCGAACGACTATCAGGGGCGAGTGAAGGTCGTCGCTGTAGACGTTGACCAGGAGCAAGAACTCGGGTCGAACCACAACGTCAGGAACTTACCGACGTTGATCACGTTCCGGAAGGGAGTCAGGGTTGCTGATCGGAATGGCTTACTGCAGAAGGGCGAGATCGTGGGCATGGTGGAAGAGGTTCTTGCTTGAGAGGTCGGGTGGGGTTACTTTGCGTCTTGCTGTTGCGTAAGGTGTAGTCGACTGCGTATTTCAGCACTCTTGACACGGCGGTCGAACGTGGCCGGAAGCTGAGGGTTCTACGGGAGCGTCTTTTGGTCGTGCGAAGTTGGAGACACAACACCATCAATCGAAAGCATAGTTTTGAGAACTCGAGATCGATCCAATTCAAATAGAAAAGTCGCCGGCTCAGAAAACCAAGCTGTACTGTTGCACAATCCAGCAGGCCTTCACGCGGGCTGACTCGTCCCAGACAACGAATGCATCGTGCAGACTGCAGGTGATGACTCAGGCACCGATCCTCAGACGATGTACAGTATACATGTCAGTCGTTCGGCAGCAGGCTCCCATGTCAAACTCAAGGTGGCAAGCATGCAACCAATACAAGTCAACTTGATCGACCAGAGAGAGAGAGCTGATAATCTCATCGCCCATACAGAGGCGCAAAGCCATGTCGAAAGCGAGGCGCATTAAACCGGAGCGGCTGACCAGCCTAACCAGCCTGACCTCGCTTCACACTTAAGGGTGCATCGCGAGCCGCTCTCACGATCCCGCAAAGTCGTTTCCACCAATAGCGGCGGAGCCGAACTGCAGATGCGTTTGTTGTACCAAAGTACAAGGCCTATAATAGGCGTCCGTCCTTCCTTGCAGAGTGAGCACCGAGCACATGCTAAGTATGTATGTATGCAAGGCTGCGAGCAAGTGCGCGCGGCTCGTGAGATTGTCGCATTGCCGACTATGTAGCCTACCTAACCCTACATACATAAGAGAGAACAGATCTGCCTCCCATACCCACCCGTAGATACCTCTCTGGGCGTGGATGCTGCCTTTTTTTCGTCCTGCTTTTTGTATGTTGTGTTTTGTGTCATGGACACATTAACATCGCATGATAAGGGAGTCGTCGGAATGGATCGGTCTTTGGACATGGCCAAACCAACGTACTCAAACCAACACTCTCGAGCGGAAACTAACACTGAGAAAGTCGAACTGCAGACTGGGACGCCTTGTCACCAGCGTAATGCCCTTTTATCGACACATCGAGAACCTCGTCCACCTCAAGAGCGACGACAGACGACGATGATGGCGATTAAGTTTTCCGAGGAATTTCTCTCTACAAAGAAAAAGAGCTGAGGTGCGATGAGGAAGCAAACAAGCCGATGGTGGTGTAAGAGATGAGTCCCGGCGGCCCAGGAACATCGCGATACCCGTGATGATTATTCAAGTGGAGCGGAAGAGTAAGATCTTGGTGCTGGACACAAAATCGGATCACTGAACATGGACATGGCCATTCACTCCGCACCGTCAGGTGTCAAGAAAGACAAACTGTAGGCTGCCGTCGAAGCGGAGGCACCGTAGGCGGGGAGCAATCTCTGGTCCGACAGCGTTGTTCCCACGGATTGTTCGCGAGACACGAGACTTGGAGTGCCCCTGGATTTCGACAATCTTTTCGCGGCGCCCACTTTGGATTCGCTCTTCTTCGACTTCCTCGACTTTTTCTCACTGGAGTTCGGTGGCGCCGAAACGCGACCATGGCTGTTGTCGGGAATCTTGGAAGAGTCAGGGTGCTTTGCGCGCACGTGACGCAAGAGATGGTCGCGCCGGCGGTACTCCTGACGACACCCTTCTTCCTCGCAGTAAACCTTGCGGATCAGAGACTCGTCGTGCGTGGGACCATGTCTCTTCAAGTCTTTCGGATCGCGGAATGAACGACCGCAACCTGGTACTTTGCACACATGCCGGTTGACTCTGTTGGTGTGGGTCTGACTATGTTTCCTGAGGTCTGTCAGCTGCTGGACATGCACAACGCTCTTCTATGGCTTACCTCAGTCCGGCCAGGTTACACAGCACCTTACCGCATTTTGGACATTGGAAAGGAGTTGTTTGGTTGGTGTTGGTTTCGGGAGGCTGCGCCTCGACTGGAAGTCGCTCTGGTCCGCTACGATACATCGTGTGACTAGGGACACGATCCTCCGCCGCAATGGAAGTGAAAGCGTTTTCGGGTGCGCTTCCTTGTTCGGCTGCCATGTTTCGCTGTAGTTGTGCCGGCGGAAAGGGTGGAACTTGCGGCGCAGTTCCGAAGACCTGCGCTGGAGAGTTCGATCCGGTGTAGTAGGTTGCGAATTGTTGGTCAAAGGAGGGCACCTGCCTCGCTGACTGATCCGGGATGAGAAGATTCATGCAATGAAAGTCCACATGTGTCATTGACGCCTGGCTGGCATCGAAGTACGGGTTCGGTAGGGTTCGATCAACATCCGCCACGAGATTATCGATGTCATCCGAATCCACCATCAGATGCCCAGAGAGCATATCGCGTAAATGCGGATTGTCCGAGTCGTACGTAGGTGCCCAAGAGTGCCATGCAGGCGGTATCTGTAGTGAATCGGGCAACATCTCTCCTCCGGCAGACCAGGCAAATGGATCCATGTACCTATCTTGAGCTTCTCCGGCGTCTGACATCGTTACATTGATGTAGTCTGGAAGGGTAGCTGCAGGCCAGGCATCGGTGGATGGCGCAGGCTGATACTCATCACCGACGCGAAACTCTTCATCGTCGTGATAGTTCTCGGCGTCGTGCTGTGATAGTCAGTACCAGATTTACCTCTCTGGTTTGATCCATGTGAGCTTACTGTGCCGTACTGAGCCATGACCGGGCTCTTTTCCTCCAGTTCACCTCCAAGATCTTGTCCTGCGCTGACTAAGGACAAATCCAAAGTGAACTTCATTGTGATTTCGTGAAGGGCGCGGGTATCAGGGCCGTGTGACTATGCAGCGTGGTAGAACGGGGTCGCGGCAAAGGAGGATTATGGACAAAGCGTAGGCTTTCCGGGTGTCTCTGAGAAGCGGTGAAGCGTATAATGCTGCAGTTTAGACGCCTTGCTTTAGTGATACACTGTAGGAGAGGGAATAATGCATGCGCGAATACGACGCAGAGATGGTTTGTGTAGAGAAAATGTTGCAAGACAAACCCAAGGATGCCTTGACGGTGTGGGGGGAGGAGGTGAGCAGCGTGGGATTTGATGAAAGGCTGCTGAAGAGCCTGGCTACTGACACGATGTTCCTGGCGGCCCCATCGCCCATGTCCAAACCAGCTCAGTCCCGTGACGTGGGTTTCCTGCGACACACAACATCGGTCCATGACGGAATAGTTTGACAATGCTATAAAGCAGAGAGACATGGCTTCTGACGGGCGGTGAGAGTAGGAGGGATAGCTGGGGACGAGGAGGCGGAGTATATCATTGTTCGGTGGGGTGGCTTTACTGTGCCACACTCAATGCATGCGAGCTCTCGCTAGGCGTATTATTCCGTTGATGTGGTGTAGAGGTGGCCATGTCAGTCGAACGCCGCGTTACGGCATGACGAGGCTGAGTTCGTGTTTAACAAGGCTGAGTCGTCCAAGTCGATGTTCTGGCTTGGGAAGAGGTAATATGTCGCTCCAAGGCTGCCTGAGAGCATACTTCGCTCCGCTTGAGTTTGATGTCGCTCGCCAATTGAAGCACTTCCACGGAACCACTTCTTTCGCCAGTCCGCGGTTTGGAGGTTCGGAGTGTGAAACTCCATACGTTTGTGCTCAAAACCAGAGATCTTCGGAGTCCAAAGCTGATACCACAGTGATAGGTGCGGCGGCGTCTCTCTTCGAACGATCCTATGGCGTCAATTCGAGAAGTCCCATCCAATGCGATCCAACGGTTCCTAGAACGTCAGCAGTGTAGCAACTCCCATGATTTGGAGAAACGCTCGGTTCAATGCTCTGCCAACACAGCATACATGTTGATACCATCGTTCAGAGACTGGCAACGATGGCGTTGATCTACCCGGACCTCCCTGATAGGCGTCAACGCCGCTGCGGCAGACGTTCGAACCTCGACGTCTAGGTCCTGGTCATCGCGCATGAGCTTGGGAAGCATGTAGGAACCTAGCCGTCGAACAAAAGTCTCAAGAGGGGCATGCTTCCCATTGAGGTCGATATCGGTCGACAGGGGTGGACAGAGATGCCATAAGACCACAATCGCACTCTCGAGAGAAGGTGAAGATCGCCGTTAAGGCCATGTCTTCAGCGTAAGCGTCACCAGACCGTCAGCGAAAAGTAACGGTATCGATCAATGGCTTGTTGCAGTCAGGACGAGGTGGCCATTCCAAGGAGTGGAGGAGAAGAGGATTGGAATGCAAGGGCCACGTCTTTGAGTTTGAGGATTTCTCGGAGGAACTTTGGCCGACGCATTGTTCAACCTTGCCGGCCACCTCACGGTGACAGCACCGCACCACACCAACAGTTCTGTACACCATTAGGCCATACGACTCCAAGCGATCCATCACACCTGAAAGCAAGCCTCAGAAGAGGCCCTCAACTCCACGAAGCCAATGACATGGCCATACCGCTGCACGGAGTGAGTCTTGCCTCGCACCGATGCCCAACACTCAAGGCTCTGGCATGCCGGCCTGAACAACAAAACACGAAGACCCAGCAATAACAATGCAAAACGGAAGTATATGCATATATATGTATGGCTGCATTTCCGCGGTCCAATAGGTAGCCCTGGCGCTTGAAGTAAGCTGGGCGCCACGGCCACGCTATCTTCGAACACGACATGAAAAGCGACAAGGATGATGAATGCGTTATGGATTTACAGCAGGGTGTCTGACGTGCATGGCATTATCAACGACATGTCGATTGCTGAGCATTACCCACCATTAAATTGGAATACCACGTGCGACGGCAGTAGACAAGTCTGATGACTACACTTCCCTTCCCCTCTCCTCCACCCATAACTCCCATATGCCAGTTCCCCAGCTGTTCAATCTCATCACAACTCCCTCTCAACAACACATGCCACACGTCAATTCCAGCTGACGATACGCCCAAGTCCAAGTTCGCTACATGTACGTGGTTCGTCACATTGCAAGCGCCCAACCACGAACCAACCAACCAACCATTCGTTCCAAAGCCACCGCCGCTTCCCTTGCCATAACCCGCCGACAATATAGGTGAGGCAAACCACCGATGTCGGACTTCCGCGCAAGTCAGCACAAGTGATTGGATGGCACGTGGGAGTCACGATAGTGCGCCTCTGTAACAAGAGAGGCGACATGCTCACTCGCTCGCCGGACCAGGACATGTAGACTGATGTGATGGATGCATCCTTCATAACCAACCACAGTCGCCAAAGAGCATGCAGGCTGCGAAGATGCAGGTGGGAAAAGAGGCCACGGAGGCGACACGACACGAGACGGTGATAAGCCACGGCAGGGCGCCTTGATTACTATCCCAGCCTGGCTTGTATGTAGCAGGTATAAAAGAAAAGAAACCCCCATCCCGCAAGCTCGTCTTGTCTTTTGTCGTCCTCGTGAATGCGTGGAGTCGGTCTCCCTTCCTTCCTTCCTGCCTTTCTTTCTTCCCTCCCATTTCCGCCTTGTTGCCAACCCACATCCTCGAGAATGTTTCGATGTACATGTTCACATGCACACATGCAAGTAATGCCGCCTGTCCCCCGATTATCCATCTCAAAGAAAACCAAGTCGTCCTGGAACACACGCAATGAAAAACTAAGAGAGAGAGAGATCGACGCCGTGACCGCGAAAGGAAAATGTCGTGTTATGATCTCGAGAGGGCAAGGAAAAGAAGTACAGAAAGGAAAGATGACGTCTCCAAAGCATATTTTCTGACAGACATCTACAAGCGATTTTCGTCTCTGCTGATACGTTGGGTGATGCAGACTTCAAGCCCGGACTGAGAGCCTCAGGCCTCAGGGCGGATATTAGATGGTGACAGGGCCATGGGTCAAGAGCCTTGCGAGATGTGAGAAAGTGGTGTGTGCCTGCGATGTGATTCTGCAGAGCTAAGTGTACGGAGGCGTTCAGTGCTGATCAGAATGTAATCGATCAAGAACCGAGTCTGGGTCTCAGTCTTTGGTCGAGATGTACGTGAGTGAGAGATGATGGGCTCATGTGGCTTGTGACTGGCTGTTGCAGATTGCTGCCGCGTTCAAGATGCTGTCAAGTGCCTCCGATAGAAGCCCCAGCACCACGACAGGTGGATCTGTGTCGTCTCAGGTTGTCCTGCCGTGAGATCTGTTTGTTGCAATCTGGACACAGGACACCGGAGCCCCCCTCGTCGTGGATTTCCATGTGGCGTCTAACGTCCTTCGGGTAGCGAAAGCCTTTGCTGCAGACAGTGCACTTGTGGCGGGTAAGTTTGTCTGGATTATGTTTGATCTGATGGTGTCTAGCAGATCGTTAGCATTCTCGATGGATGGTTGTGGCACTGGCTTGTGGAAGGCATACCTTAAGCTGCTCTTGCTAGAGCATTCTTTCGAGCAGTGGGGGCAAAAGTAGCTATCGGCTGACCTGGCGTTGGAAATCTGTCTAGACAACCCAGTGAAATTACCGGCCGGAGACAGCAAACCGACATCCGAATACCCGTCGAATCTCCGAAAGACTTTATCATTGCCAGGTTCCGAAGGCGATGGTCCGCTGACACAATGCCTTTTAGCAGGGGTGGCCGATGAAGGGGTAGCGACTGATTGGCTGTTCCAACTTTGATCATTGGTCCCAGAATAGTACGGCGTCAAGTGTTCCGTAGACGGTTCGCTTGCTCTTGAATTGCGCCTTTTGCGGGAAACAAAAACACCCGGCGATGGAGCCCCTTGTGCAAAACTGCCGCAGTCGGAGCTGTGAGTGAATGTTCCCGCAGAAGTTGACTGATCGGCCATGGCAGCAAGGTAGCCATATCGATGCTGGCTATGTGTGGCTTAGCAATGTACATGTTCCAATATTACAATCAGTGGACAAGCTTACCCGGGCGACAGATACTGATCAAAAGAGGACGAAATATTCTGGTCATACATCTGCAGAGGCTGGTGATGGAATGAAGATGCTGCTAGATCTTGAGTATCGCGGTCAAAACTGTGGGCGCCATGCGCAGTGAAGTCTTCGTTCTGAAACTGTGGGCCGAAGGCTTGATCTACTTCGTAGTGATCAAGGCCAGCTCCTGCCGATTCATCATGATCATCAAAGGGCTCTTGATGATCGACAAAATTGGCGCTATGTGCCGTGTGAATATAGACTCGACCAAACTTGCCATGAGTGAAGTCAGGCTGATTGAGAGGATCTCGTTGTGGCGCTGACGTAGCAGCCAGCCGAGTTGATGCGTGCAAGGCATCGGTATGGAGTAAAGTCGCGTTGGGTGTGAATGTTTGAGGCGCGCCACGGTGTCCAACTTGGTGGACTGAACGACGAAGGTCGGGTCGGAGATCGCCCGAGTTAACGGCGTCCAGTGGTACTCCCAAGCCCATATTCCCAGCAGCAGGCTGTCTCGACAGCCCGAGCGTCATCATCTCCTCAAATGTACAATCAAGTGTGGAGTTCGCTCTGACGCGATGAGAATGCGCGGCATGCTCGGGCACACCAGGGATCTGCGCTACATTGCGCGAGTAGATGGAGTCGCCGACACAAGGTTTGGCAACAGCTTCGTCGGAATGACATTTGGTGAAGGGATCGGAACGGGGGTCAGCGTCGAGGAGGGGGTCAATCGGAAGGTCAACACTCGAGCGTCCATCTCCGGTGCCGAGTAGCAAGATCGGGGAGTACCTGTCCAGTAGGTTGTTGAAGGGTTCGGATGATACGTGAGCAATATGCGCTGCGGTCGTCTGTCCTTGATTTACTCGGCGGGCCACCTCATCTAGATTGTCAAAATCATCGGAACCTTTCGAGTGAGGAGCGTGTTCCTCGGAGAGAAGGGGGGTCAAAGGGTAGATTGATGACTGCGGTTCAACTTCGCCGAAGGCACCTTGCCCATCATCGGTACCTCCAGTGTGGCTTTTCTGTTGGATGTCAGCGACGGCCGCGAATGGCAGTCGCGAGAATGTACCAACTTTTGTGTAGTCTCTGCTCTCTTGTTGATCTTGTTCCCATGATCCTGTATGGTTGAGCAACGTCAATTTGGGATCGATGAAGCCTTGGCCAGACTGGTGACCCGCCATCTATCCAAAGGATGAGGGAATATCTGCGAGTGACTCAGGCCATCAATGTAGTCGAGCGGCCACGAATGCGCGGTGAAGGCAATGCAAAATCGCTGGGTAGGTGGTGTGTAGAGGTAGTCAGGCAGGTTGCACCGTGGGAAAGCTATCGGTATAGAGCTTCACCGGGATGGCTCGGCTTTGGAAGCCAAGAAGGATGCCGCCCTCTTGAGGCGAAGTACCAGAGGGCGGCATTTTGGGAGCTGTGTAGGGTATGATTGAGTTGTAACAACACAGCATAGTTGACAAGTGCATTGTCAGTGTACAAAATTGACACAATCCAGAGGTAAAAGGACAGTGGGACATCCGTTTCTTATCTGTCAGCCGCACTCATGCACTTACTCCTCATATAAGCGAGAAGGCTGCATGAACGATTCCGGGCGCTTCGAATGATGATCAGGCTGATGCATCTACCGTACTTCAACCTCAAAAGTAGGAAGACGTCTTGGAATATCGCACCAGAATGTCGCACTCACCTTGGGTCCCCGGCCCAGAAGGTCTGTCAGACTTGCTCGTCGCTTGCGTCCCTTGATTGAGTCGACACTCCACTGAGCACGATCTCAGAGGCCTAGGCTATTGATCGGGCTGAGCCGATGTCCCTGGGACTGCAAGAGATGATCTGAAGGCAGCCTATGTCAATTTTTGGGACACCATCTGGACCGGTAGTTTCGGAGAAAGGACATGGTGCCTAGGAAGCCATGCTTCTTTAGCGAGTGTCGGCATTCGAATGCGCGTCCAGGACCGAGCGCTCCGGCGTGAAACCCAGAAGATCCAAAGTCTTGCAATCAGTATACCATACTACCACCTTGGCCTCCCTTGGACACACTGGGAAATGAGAATCAGTCGTCAGAGAGAGAGAGAGACTGCCGGTACAGCGGTACCAAAGGCCTCGAGCAAATCTCAGTCCGGCACTTCTCTGCGGAGCGCAAGCCGAATTGTCTGCGGCGAGTGGAACATCTCAACGGTGTTGCAAGAGTTGAATACCAATAACGATGAGTAAGGCTCCGGACGCCAGGATAAAAAGACTGCGTGCTGCGTTGCTCTTCCTGAGAAGTGCAGCACGCCCCATTTTTGTAGCAGTCATGGATAGGTGCATACCGAACTGCCGATCCACACCATGACGTGTAAGGGAATCAGCGGCTTGGCCATGCCACCTGCTGTGATACCATGACGCGAATGGACGAATGATGGGATATCGATGTCGATGTCGATGATGGTAAGGTAGGTGACAAAGAAGACATGAGTTCGGGAAAGGAAGGAGGCGAAGGAAAGAGCGACGATCTGGGCGCGGATTTGCCTTTACGTAGCCCCCACCCGAGCCATCACTCATCAATCACGGAACCTGCAGACTGCAGACAAGTCTCCTGACTCATCGAGCCCGAGTAAGACGCCAGTTCTGACTGCGTGATCCTTCAACGTGAGAATCAGGCGGCAGTTTGATCTGTCGTGGGCTCTGCCTGTAGAGGTGATAGAGTCCAGGCCAGCGGAGACGAAGACGAGATAAGTCGCACCTCATAGGCTTGTACAATGTGACAACTCACTTGTGACCGTTCTATTTTGCAGCAACAGGCAGTCTAGGACGCATGTCGCACCCAATACAGGTTCATGTGGCGCCGACGTCGAAGTCAGGCGTACATGTGCCGACTGCCAAAACGAATACGTCTCTTTACCCTCGATGGACTCAACCGCTATCACTTGCCTGTCGGTGCTTACCGTTTTACACACTTTTACGGCGATCAGCAAACCAGAAAACGCATTTCGAAAGATTTTTTAATGCGTTTTCTCCACGCTCAGTAGCGGCATCCACGAGACTCTCAAGTCGAGCAAAAGAAGTTCAAAACGTACCTTACAGAGGTAGGTGGTCATTGACTATCCACTTGCACAGTGCTGGGCCCTCAAGAGTAGCTAGAAATCCTGTTTCATCACACTCGCTAGACTATCTACCACTAAACACCCATGTCACGATCTACCTCATAGATTACAAGCCTCATGTTTCATGTCTGGTGCCCTCAATCCCGCACATTCGCTACAATTGTAGCAGCTGGGCGAATTCAAGCGGCATGCATGCGACAAGCAACATTCACAGATGATCCGATTATGAAGCAGGCAGCTACCGGACACCAGTTGGTTGCTAGGATTCATGGCTGGGAGATGGGAGGGAGCCGATTGGGCTAAGGTACTGTACTGGCAAGGAACAGCTCTTGTGCAAGAATGGAGATCATCGGACGAGTCATACATATGTAGTTGATAGGGCTGCTATGCGTTGCTTGGGCTTGGGCTTGGGCCTGGGCTTGAGGCGCGTTGGCTCATCTTCCACAAGGGACCTTCTGATGCTTTGTCTACACCTTCAAGTGCAAGTGTAGTCGCTTGCAGACGTCGACATTCTCGAAATACCTCCGTCCAAACTTGGAGCAAGATGCTGCGGGAGTACGACGAGAACAGCGCCGGCTATCGCGGGACCAACTTGCGGAGGAAATGTTTTAACGCAAACTGGGGGATTTTTGTTTGGAGGGCGAGAACGTGTGCAGGGAAAGAATCGGTGGGCGAAAGCCTCAGCGTCGCGGTCGCTGCGAGGGGATGTTTGAGAAGACCAGGAGTCTCTAGGTCATCCCGGGCTGCTGACTTGAAGATCCGATGCTGCTTCCGATTTATGACAAGACTGAGTCGGCGCTGCCAGGCCTGTTTTGTTGACCAACGACTTCGCTAATCGGAAAGCCGAAACAGTAGACGATGAAAATACAGCATGGCTCAGAAGTGCGACGTTGCCGACCTGCGTTTCTGCTATAAGTGTTACTCCAGTTTACACAGCCGGTCCTGGCTTTGCTGGTCAACCCGTTTACGGATTTGGCATGGCGTCTTGTGTCTCTTGGATATCAAAGTAGATTGATTACAGGCAGGCGTGAAGATCCGTCTCTAGTCGATCGCGTTCAAGTCAGTGTCTTCAAGCTGCCTCGTTGTGCCTGACGTAGAAAACGTCCTACATCTGGTCGTTTGGCAGCGTTGCGAAGGCCTATGGTATCAGTCCGTTGACTGCACCTTTCAGCCAGCCAACGTCGAAAAAGCCCGGCCCTTGGGCCTTCAGTCGGTGATACATGCTCGTCTCGAGCTTGAGGATCCTGATCCTGATCCTACGCCTCCCAAGTGTGATCGGCACAGATCAGATTTGACGTAACTAATGCCGCGCAAGTCCGGCAGTGGACCATCGTGGACTGACTGCATTGCTTTTGCATCGGCGTGGATGCATGACTTGTAGCATTGAATCTCTTCAAGCAAACCTTGTAATCTGTCTCGATGAACCGCGGACGTTGGCATTTGCGCGTTCTCACAGACCATGGCCATACATGTGCATTTCCAATGAGGTTTGATGCAACACCTCCGGCAAGAGGCTCATCATGACTTGGCTGAACGAGCAAGAAGAAATAGGAAGGAGAGACCGGGGAGATGAAGGGAAAGGACGATACGGGGCCGATCAGAGTGTAGTCGTTGAGATGGGTAAGTCTAAAGGTGTATTCGATTTGATGGTCAAAGGCTAATTTGTATTGCACCCTGCGGACGGGACGCGCCAGGCACCGGCGAACAGGGATTAGCGTGTCTGGAGGCGATGAACATGTGAGGTCGCCGAATGGTCGCGCTCCACGTCACGAGTACATGACAGGAGCGTGATGATTTTAGTAGATAGCAGCAGTTGTGCAGTAGAACCAGTAATATCACCGGTAATATTGGTGGAGTCCTTCCTAGTCGTGCGTGAACGCCATGCCTCTGCCATGCCTCTAAACCATAGCAGTCTTCACTTACTACCTACACCTCACTCCACCACTCCCGCCCGTTTGTTGATTTGACCGCGGGGCAACATTAAACTAATGTAAACTTGCTTCAACCTGCCTTGCCTCACCTTGCCTCAACACTCACACCAACAACACCTCCCTCCACCTCTCACCATCGCTCGCGACATCCAATACCACCACACGGGTTCCCCGACATCGCCATCACAACCCTAGCTGCGCCCGCCGAGACTCGCGAAGCTGTCGCACTTTCACATGCACTTCCGCCCTTCTCTTACATCGACTCGAACTCACCGGACTATGCACTGTTCTGCGCGCGCTCGCACTACATCCTACTGAACCGCTGGCAACCATGCCAAAAGCATACGATGTCAAGCGTAATTACTGTAAGCAACACCCTGGTCGCGAACCTACCTCACACAGCCCAACTAATTGTGATCCCTAGATGCCGATCTCGAGCTACCTACCACTGCGAGCTGTGATGAAGTGAAGAAGCAATACCGCAGGCTTGCCTTGCAATACCATCCCGATCGCAACGCTGGCAAAGAGGAAGAATACATACCCAAATTCCAGGCTATCCAAGCGGCACATGAAATTCTTGGTGAGCCTTCTGAGAAGGCGCGCTACGATGCAGACCGGCGCAAGGCTGGCTTGTACCCGACAAGTAATGCTGGTGCCGGTGCAGCAGGCAGCAGCGGCACTCGAGGCAACCCATATCAGGCGACTTCGGCATATCCTCCTCCACCTAGGCGCACACAACCCGGTACATATCAGAGGCCGCAAGGCACTGGCGCAGATCGCTTCTCTAATTTCCCACGTCAAGCACCGACAGCGAAACGTGCTGACCCTGCGGCCGAGCGTCAAAATGCCTTCAAGGCCTGGCAGAATATGAGCAATGCTCAAGACAGGGACAGAGCGCAGCAGCAGCAGCAGTCAAGATACGCGGGTGGGCAGCCCCAGACCAAGACCGCCTCGCCGAGAAGACCTGCGCCTCCTCCTAGGACAACAGACACAAAATTCCCAACAGACGAAAAGATTCGGGCTGGGTTCGCTTATCGAGAGGCGCCGCAGGCAACATCTTCGACTGACAACGCTGAGGAGCGCCAGTCTGCTTGGGCCGCATTCCAGAAATCTCACGCCAACGCCAATTCGCCTGGTGTAAAACGTAGTAACACTAACAAAACACCACGGAAACAAGGCTTCGATCCAAATGTGCCCGGATCCGACGAGGGCATGGCCCCTGACAGCCAGTACGCACATCGTCACAAATCGGCGGACTTTGGTCGTCCAAGTGCCGCTCCACCGCCTCCTCCGAGACCATCACGACCGAGCTCACCATTATATACACCTCAAAGGCCGCATGCGGACCCGTTGCGACCATTCAAGTCTCGTCCCGGCACCGCCGAAGACGATGCTCCGTATTCAGAAGGTAATCGCATCAGGACTCCTTACTCGTCTTTCAGTGGCGAGCGCACAGATTTTGGCAGTGATATGAGACGTTCCAACAGCACACGCGACGCGTTTAACCTAAACCCTGGCTCTGAAAATTCTAGAGCCCGGAGCACCAGTCCCCTCGGCCGCACCGCGCAAGACAAGAATGCAGAAAGCCAACATCAAAGACGTCCGAGCCACAACAAACCTTCATTCAGCGTTGGCGGTAGCTCGAGTACGAGTTCCGCGAGCTCAGATGCAGAGAGAAGTGGCACTCCCTCACAGAACGGCAAGACTGCAAAAGCGCCGCAGGACCGACCCAAGATTGTACCATCACCGCCTAGCAGGCGATTCAACGGCTCGAATAACCCAGCGTCACCAGGGGGTGGTCTTGCTGATGGCGAGATGAAGCAAAAGAGCAGCTCAAACATGTACGTGCACAATAAATCCTCACCCCTCGAAACGCCACAGCAACCTTTGTTTGATCCAAATGAGTGGGCGTCGCGAATGTTCGGCTTTGGCCCAGCAAGCGGTGACTCGCCCCGTAACAAAATCATTCCCAAATGGGCATTTCCAGCATCTATACCTCCCCAACGAACTTGTGCGAAACACAAGCTTGTTGAAGTACTCAGACCACACCCAAGGAAGATGAGAACTGCAGACACCAAGACATCTCAGGAAGTGGCGACACTTGAAGAGCAAGGTGCCTTTGCGTGTTTGAGTCAGTTCTTGAGTCTGGTCTACGGTTCTGTGCCTTCGAGTTTCGACATGAATGTATTTCTGCAGCTTGCATCAACTGCGCGCTCCGGACAGGCAACGGGTGTGGTGCTTGTTGATCGTGCGATGGCTGAAGCTCTGATACTGTATCCCAGTATCGGGTATAGAGTGTACCCCGAACAATTTGCTGACAGCAATCTCAATCCTGACAGATTCAATTTCCCGACGTCACCTGACATGTTCACTCCTAATGCGAACTCAAAGAGCCGTAGCGAAGAAAGCATCAACACTAAGTTCTCTGCCGACGGCTGGACCGGTACGTTCTCGGGCTCTTCAGAGTACTTTGCACCACCGCAGACGAGTTCGAGGCGAGGTTCGCCGTCTCTGCGCGGTGGTCAACGTCCTGGTGTGCGTACAGCAACATCTGGCTTTGGTCAGGGTGGGAGTGCAGCGCCTTCGCCCACTACAGGGGGTATGCCACCTCCGCCGAGACCACAAGGCCCATCGCAAGAAGGTTCCTTCTCCGACTTGCCCAGCGCAGGCAGTGATACAAAATTCAGCAAGGATCAATGGGAGCAGACTTTCAAGGATGGTTCTTGGACGTGGCCGCCACCTCCGTCAATCCCACCGCCTAGCCCTTCCAAGGCGGGCGCCAGGGCGAAGCAGCCGAGCAGGAAGAACAGCCGTGCTCAGAAGCCCGCGTCTTCCGGTCCTGGCACTGCCGCCAATCCCCACGTTGTCGAGGAAGAGGCTGGCGAGACGGTGCATCTAGGAACCACCAACAGTCACGCCACCATGAACGCCGGCTATCCCGAGTCAGATGCAATGGACATCGATAACACGCCTCCAGCCACCGAGCATCCTAGCCAACAAGCATCACAAACAGGTCTACCGAAGGAGCCGCGCCTCGTCTCTGTCCCTCCCTCAGCATGGCGCCAATCTCAACAGCCTCCCTCGTCTAACGGCCACCACCGAACGCTGTCAGGTGGCTCTGGCAATGTGCCTCTAACAGCAAACCTGAACGATCTAGCCAACGTCGCCCCGTTCGCGCAAACGAACGACGGCAGCGGCCTGAACGACCTAAACCCCATGTCAACATCCCTCCCCTTCAACTCGCAGGCCTCCAACACCCTTCCAGGAACGCCTACCAAGCCCCAGTCTCTGTCCATCCCAGTAATGCCAATCCCACCCCGTGGCCCAACTCGCCTCAGCAAGCAAAGCTGGCACCAATACTCGCACAACTTCTCCGTCTACCTGCACGCTTTCAACAAATTCAACGGCGAGATGCTGCAGCACTTCCAAGCACGCCACCATCAAGCGCTGGCACGAGAGCAAAAGGGTACAGGCTGGCTGGAGGCTACAGGCGATTCGAGCGTTGGGGGCGGTTTTGGTTCGTATGCGCGCGAGGTGATGGAGGATGTGAGAGTGCGAGAGGCGTGGAACATGGGCTGCGAGAGGCAGGTCGATGCCGTCAAGGAGTTTGAAGAGGTCAAGGAGAAGGTGAGGCGGTTGGCTGTGGCTGGCTCGCTGGTGGATCAGTAGAAGTGGCATGCGGCTGCTCTTGTCACAGGCTTTAGGATCAAGGTGATGCGTTGCGGTTGAGGGTGAGTAGGGGGTGTATGTGCGCGGAGGGACGCTGTGTTGTGGTTATGATTGTGGTTGTGGCTGTGGTTGTTTTAAATTTGGTTTGCCCCGCATTGCATTGCATCTGCGCCTAGTTGCACTTCTCTGCGTGTTTGTTTTATTGATCCTTTTGGGGGGCTGGCGGCCTGTTCGGCATGGATGGGAGATAACATCGAATACCCTACGCGTTGGTTTTTTTCTAATTTTGGCAAATCCTCTTACTTGCCAGCAACAATCAAATTCACATTCAATTGTGATGCATGGTCGATTACCCGTATCCATCCATCTTTCCAAAGAGCAGATCACATGACCGTGTAAGTGAATTCGCAACTGCCGACTTTCGCAGTCGTTCAGGGCCTATATCGGGGCCCTTGGGCAAGACCCCGCCATCTCAACTCCACTTCATCCGACCCACCCATTTACTATCGGCGGCGGCCATGGTGCAATCGTCCTTACAATTGCCGACGTGTGGTCAAGGTAAGCCATTGTGTTGTTTTTTATTTATACTGCAGCTGCCGTCCTCTCCTCTCTTCTCTTCCATTTTCCTTTTAGCTTGAATGTTCGTCTTGAGGAATACTTTCAGGAGTCATAATATTGTCAAAACCGCTGGAAAGCTCTCACTACCCGAATACACCTCTACAACAACAACAACCGCCGCAGCAGCAAGAAGACCGGCCCTCTTCACCCTCTCCAATCCCCACCACCACCACCACCACCACCACCACCACAGCACCCTCCCCAACCCCCCCACAATGTCCGCCGCCGCCGCCCCTCTCACCGCCTGGAACCGCCTGATCCGCTACGTCTCGGCCAAAG
>Ga0265797_10002092_pt1 | contig 34268 bp, 37 predicted proteins | sample P2T30metagenome_FD_192433 | JGI IMG/M metagenome (GOLD analysis project Ga0265797, IMG submission 192433) | Plant litter microbial communities from East Loma Ridge, Irvine, California - P2 T30 | ecosystem: Environmental > Terrestrial > Plant litter > Unclassified | place: USA: California...
AAAGAGGCCCCCAGGAAGCAGCCAACGATTTGAAGGACCGATACAAACCAAGCGCCAACACAAAAGGTGACGCATTGAGCGCGGGGACGAAGGCTGTAGTTATTCCAGCTACTGTAGATCAAGTGAGTAAGCTCCCATTGTATCCGCTGTTGCTCGCACAAAGCTGCATCCATTCTCTAAAAGCTCGTGTCACTCTAAACTCAAACCATTTTATTCACATGCTCACTCATAGTTTGGGCCCTCATCCGCAGGATTATTGCAGCCATGTACAAGACCACCCACTGACATTGAGTAGCCAAGTCGAGCCAATCTTGCGTTCAAGGCTCAAAAGCACAACCATACGCAATCTATGTTCCTCCGAAAACTACCTGAAGAGCTCCTCGATGACATTTTGAAGATGGTAAGCAATCTACCTGGAGTGGTGAAGAGTTCAACGGACCTAATCGACAATAGTTGGACCACCAATCCATGGCCGAAGCCTCCAAAGTGTGCCGCAAGCTGTGGCGTATCTGTATACAGCCCCTGCATCGTATCCTGTTTCTACACCTAGGGAACAGCAATCCCTGCTATGTCACGGTCTTCGAGAGTCTGAAAGAGAGGGTCGCAGACTTTTCGCGTCACCTCTCGCTTATCGTACAACAAGACGATCGCGGGCAAATATACTTCACAAAACTCATGGCTTGTCTGCACAAAACACCCCTAGAGTCATTCATCTTCGACGAGGGAAAGACCCGACGGAGGCTGAAGCCAACGGCCCCAAACTACGTGGTCCAGGATGAGCAACAGATGATGGTATCCACCTTGAGCGAGAGTTCTGGGAGGATACTTTACAAGATGCTGAACTCTTCCGAATACGCCACATTCCGGTCGAATCTCACAAACATCACCATCCCTCTGTATGACTACATGAAGGTGATCGAATGCGCGGAGAGGAGCAAAGATCCCGATAGAAGCCTACATCTCCTAGACAGTAACATCATTATTGGGTTTGACGCTCCTGAGACTAAGTTGCATCCCGCTCGGCCTGTCAAAGTTGTTGCACGAGGCTATCCCAAGACAGTCAACGTTCTTGCGAATGGTACCCCGATAGACGCCGTCCAAGGCTTCCTAGATGACTCTGGCATCACTTCCGACATCAGAGATCTGACGCTGGGTGGCGTTCACATGAAACGACTGGATGATGTTCTGTAGGAATACCTCAACCCATTGTCTGAGCTTCAGCTTGCTATTGACTGTTTCCCGGCTCGTATTACGAACTTCGTTTTCATCAACTTCAACTGTAATTGTCTCCCAGGATCACTGTTTTCGATGATCGACTGGGCAGCGCTCAGAACATTTCGTATCATCCAGTGCACTGGGCTAACATCGCTCTGGGAGTCCTTGATCACCTCACCGAGACCACTGGCCATTGTCGAGCTCATGATCCACATCTACGACCACGAGTACAACAACATGATCCGCCATACGTACTGCCTGAATACGTTTCTCCGCCGCTTCAACACTGTCGAAATTCTCAATATCAAGGTTTGCACGCTGAGGACTTGAGCTGTCTGCAAGGTCACTCAGATCTGCGACTATGCTATCTGGATCTCGCTGAGACTCTCAAGATCCATCAGCTACAGGACCTGGTGGTGAACAAGCCAAAGCTCAAGGAACTTAAATTTCGCGATCAAACCTTAGCCCTTCCTGTCACCATCGGCAGATGGCATACCGATTTCGAGCCGAAGGCCACTGCTGTTGCTGATCTGCTTGCTATGTTGCCCACTTTAGAGACGCTGTGTATCAACATGGAGCCGGTTCTGAAGCTGCCGAAGAATCGTCTAGGCAGCACAGGACCAACAAAGGACTCTTTCGAGACTCTTGCCGCTCGATTGTATCGGGACTACTGCGACGCTGCGCGACTCGCAGATACGTGTTGCGTCATCGAGAAGATCGTCCTGAACGAAGTGGCCATCACCATTAGTAACGATGACATTTTCCAAAATGACCTGTCATACGGCCGTGTCTTCGAGTTTCCAAAACTCTGAGAGGCGTGCGCAGGGGACGATGTCGCTGTGGCATGTATTCTGGGTGTCGATCTTTCGCCAGCGAGGAGGCTGTCAAGATGTTCTATAGTGCTGGAATGATAGGGTATAAGGTTCGGCAACCCCATGGGAGCGTCAAGATTGGATGACCGTTATTCATACCAGCCTCCGGTAGTGCAGGCTGTGATCACGGCGAGCGAATGGTGTGTATCTTAAGTAAGGATTGCAATACTTGGGAAAACGTTCACGAGCATTCCCGAAGAACCGAACTCGCCCGGTTGACGAATATGAAATCATTGTCATGTGATGAGTTCGTTGTATGTTTGAAAAACCTATATTACATTATGTTGACACAAGAAAGCGCTACACATACTCTACAATATCATCGCAATCGCGACGACAGCCGCCAACACCAGAGCAGTCCTCGACTTGAGCGACGAAGCTGCACTGGTAGGACTCTGCAGCGGTTCAGTACCGTTATTCTTCGGTCCGAAGCCCTCCGCCATGCTACCAGGCACGCATGCCTTGTTCAGCCATTTCGAGTCCGCAGTTCTCTTCCACAAGTTGACCGGATCCAGGTACGTAGCCAGCGAGTAGAATAGCCTGCAGTCCGCAGCCTCGTAGTAGAACTGGAGCGGCGTGTTCGAGCTGTCGTTACGGCGCTGGTTGTTCTGGCTATTAACACCACCAGAGAGCTTACCCTCTGGATTCGGAGCTGTGCGCTGGTACATTTGCGTTGCCTGGTAAATCGTACCAACGCTGGTTTCGTTGAGTTGCTGCGCGACGGCAGCTCCGTTGAGGTCTTCGGCTGTCTCGATGGTTTGCTGCGCTAGAATGACTAGACTGTCGAAAGGAATGAGTTGCGAGCCTTTGGTACCACCGACACCCTGATACATGTTAGTATGCTGCATAATTTCTCGTAGGTTTTGTCAAAAGTTACCTGCATGGGGGCGTTGAGCGGACGCCCACCAATGACCACTGTTTGAACCTTGCCTTGTTCTTTCATAAGCTCGGAAAATATGGCGCATGCACTGCCGCATAGTCCATCTTGAAGCAGAACGATGTTATCGGCTTGGAACGGCTGAGCTGTGACATTTGTGAGCCCGTTATATCCTGTGATATTAGCGGGGAGAGTGTGCCCGCCGACATTGTTTGAGAACTGAGGATCTGGTAAGCTGCTGGCGGCGGTCACTGATTTGAACTATCACCTACATTGTAGCGACGTATGCTTGAGAATTGATCGCCGTTGATGGTTTCAGGTCCATAGTAGTCCCTGTAGGTTTTGTAACCTGTGTTATTATTGTCCAGGATGTTAGACCACAAGAAGGTACTCTGGAGACCATAGTCTGCGTCGGCCCAGTTATCAATGTTATCAATCTTGCCATCCTTATCGACACCGTCGACCGCGACATCAGCGACAAGCGCACTGATGTAGTGGAAAGCCTCGCTGGCGCGGAATCGTGATGCGCCATAAGGCTCGATGGTGGGAAACAGCTGCTTGAAAAGTTCGAAAGCCAAGTCAATGGTACCACCTCCGTTACCTCGCAAGTCGATGATCAGCTTCTTCTTGTTTTTCTTCGTAGCATGGGTCAAGAACTTGCGGAGCAAAGCCTGCACCTCAACAAAGCCGCCCAATAGTGGAAGAGCGAACTTGGGGTCTGTTGACTGGATGTTGAAAGAGGGGAGGGAGATCACTGCTGTATCATTGTAGTCGTTGCCATCTAGGTAATAGGCAGAGAAGAATTTCGACGGGTGTATGGCCTCAGGCTTTGGATAGCCGACTAGACTGGGTGACGCTTTTGGTGTCGCGCTGGCGATGGCAGACGAGTTTGCTGGCGCCGTAGTATTGGATGTTGGCGATGGTGCAGGTAGCACGGCCGGCTGGTCAAAACCAGTGCAGAATGCCTCGAAGAAGCTCAGGCCATCGGTAACGTTTGTGAAATCGTACGATGGTGCGATAATGGCGATATTTTCTAGAGTCAGAACAGTACCGTTTGCGAATGTATAGTTGGTCGTCGGCCCTGGGTAGATGTAGTGTGCAACACTCAGAGGCGCTGTGCCGGTCTGTGCGGCGCTGAGGGCAGGATTGGCGAAAACCTAGTATGAAGTCAGTCCATGTGTTGATTGCTACGTTTCGTGCGCACTTACGGTGTTGTACCGAGTATCGGCATCGTGATAAATGGTCCCGTTGGAGTACTCTTCAAGCACAAGTGTTGCGTCCCTGCCATTTATCTTCCTCACCTCAGAGCCATTCATCTTTCTCAGCTCTGAGCTTTCCAGCCTCGGGTCGATCTGTTTCGGGAGATCCGATGTGAAGTACACCCCGGGTATCGACATTCCGTTATTAGAGAGAGACACGAGCTCTCCGCCCGGCCTTGCAAATAGGAAGACATTTGTGATGTCTGGTAAGTATTGCAGATGGAAATCACCAACAGCTGGATATTATCTCGTTAGCATGAGTTCCATAAGACTAATGCACTCGCTCTCGGGAAAGGTCACTCACCATCCAGCATCTTGCGGATGCTTAGCTGAACTTCGTAGTCGCTCTTGTAGGTAGTGTTGCTCTTCACAGCTGATGCGAGCGAATCGAGGTTTTTCATAATGTCCTGAGGTTCGATAATGTCTTTCACACCTAAGCGCAAATCGCCAGATCAGTTTGAGCCTAGGAAGTACAAGCAACATGAGCACTTTACCTGTCTTGAGCCAAGCAAGAGTTGACTGCCATTGCAAGAAAGCTTTCAGCTCATCGATCTCCAAGACGTCTCCTTCGACATCGACGGGGACGCTCATCAGGCAGTCATAGGCAGCCTGTGCCGGCACACGTACGATTGATGGTTTCGCACCCGGCTTGAGATTGGCTTTCGAGGCGGCCCATCGTTCAGCTTGGATATCCAGGTCAGTTTCAATACTGCATCTTTTTTGTGGCCCAATACTTACCAACTTCTCCACATGGCGAGGATGTTGCTCGCTTCGAGAGGATTGATAGAGGCTGGTAAGCCTTATCCTCCGAACTCAATCGAGGGTATGTGTTGAGAATCTGTGCTGCAGCACTACGAAGGGGAAGGATAGTGGTCAGTCGTTGTCTCGATTTGGCCATCGCATAGTGTACTAACCTCGCCGCAAATACAAGAGTCGTGAAGGCTCGCATGATTAAAACCTTGTGTGTGTATGTTTGTGTCATTACTTCAAGCTCAGTACTGCGCTCCTTTATAGGACATCAACAAGACGCCAGCGATAAGGCGAGCAGCTTTTCCCATATTGAATCGCCTCGTGTTGCGCCACACGAAGGCATGTCATAGGGCTGTTAGACTTTGATGATCTCGGTATACTCCCGATGTTCCTGTCCCGGATACCAGGGGCCATCTACTGTCGTTGCTGTATCCTTATTCGCCGCTTCAAGTAACTCGAGTGCTTGCGAAGGACTGATTGGTCGGCAGCTTTCCGCCCACAGTGTTGAAACCCTAAAGTTTTCTTAATTTAGACCTCATTCTGTAGCCTTCCCGCGCATCGTCCACGATAATGATGTGCGCAAGAGACTCTTTTTTGCGTAACGCTTGCTCGAAAGCGTAAACCGAAACACCTTCTGATGTGATACGTGAGGCTGCGGTGACCCAGCTGCATGTGATAGCGGCCGCTCAGACGCTCTCATTTGGCCATTCGTCGCGTAGGAAAGAGGCTCGGACGCGCTATGTGTTGGGAAGCATTTGCTTGAGGAGTCGTAGCGTATTACTAGCGACCCACGTTACTGTTCCTGGAGCATAGTGTCCAGCATCTGCCCTAAATTGGTAATCCGGTTGAACATGATCTTCGCCACTAGCCCTGCAAGTCCGAATGCTCTAATTTGTTCTCCATCATGCCGGGTTATCAACATAGCCTTCAAAGTGGATGAGATGCAGTGGCTGAAGGGAGATACGATGCTATACTGTCACCTTTTCAACGGGCATTTTTTTGACGCCGTAACATGGTGTTGCTACGTAGGGTCAACGGCAGTCTGTCATTTGTGAGCCGTGCGTACTTCTCTAGTATTGCGATATCCGATTGACAAGTCTCCTTCGATCTCAACGACGTGCCTAATGTCAAACGAAGATCCTGGAAACGAGTATGAGAATACCTCTAACAACAAGCTCGCTCGCAGATCGCAGATGAGAAGAAATTTGCTTAGCCTTCCTATCGAGCAGCTACCACAAAGTCAGCTTTCTTATATAGCAAAGTACACGAGCAGGACCCAAAGTGCCGCGATGAATTAGATGTGCATGTTGAGTGGAAGAATTTCCAAGCCAGGAACTCTTAGGCATCGTCTCATCTGAACACTCGCGTGGTTTCATCGTACTCATAGCTCTGCAAGAAGTTGCGCAGATCAATCGAGGACAAGAGACGTGCGTTGGGACCTCAGGGTTGGAAGCTACAAGAAGGGCTCGTTGTGAAGTATCTCGACTGCCAATAGCAGAAAGCGCATTCGCATCGCGTGTGCTCGTCTCAACTAGCGATGCTGAAATGATCTCAATCGACAGAACTTGAAGAAATGCTAGATGATCGGAACGTTACATAGTAAGTCTAGGGGCGTTGAACTTTTAGCTGAGCAATGGAACATGACGTTCCAGCGCGAATGGTGGGGCGGTGGTAGAGATCCAGCAACTTCTGTTGGTGTAAGAACGATGTTCCAATTGCGCCAGACACCCGGCGTACAGCAAGATGTGGGTAGGAGCACACAGTTGGAGAGATGGATGCGAGTATACACGTAACTCTTGGAAGACAGACACCATCATGCTCGTGAACATAAAATACGACTTGTGCAATGCTGCAGCCAGCGCAGCGCCTTGTCCATAGCCTGCAATATTCGATTGATGATGCGCCCGGTTCCGGTGCGAACATGTTGCGCCTGTAGATTGATTCTGTGCTGATTTGGCGGAGTATCTTGGCAGCCACAAATGAATAGTCGTGTAATAACGGGACGAGGGATTGGCGTGGTACAAACGACCGTTGCGCTGGCAATGCACAACCTGCCAAGAACGACTTGGTCGTGCGTGCAAATTGCCCAGTGTGCGATGTACCACGGCAATCAGCGTCTGCAATCGTATAACACCATAACCTAAAAGTAACGTGGGCGTGATGTGGGACGGCGCACAAGACGATCTGCAAAACGCTATGATGCCAATGTTTGGTGCTGTAGATCAGTAATATCGCAATGACAGAAATCTGTGACTGTGCAAATGACCGCCTTCGAAAAGCAACATGCTTTCAGCAATCGCTCCAAACTAGAACCGGTAGTTATGCTGTGTGAAAAGATGCAAGACATCCGAGCCGGAGACGCCCCTGCCGTACACCGTCTCTTAATCAAATGCTTGGCACACGCACCATCAGGCCGCGCACTCGAGAGGACCCCAAGTCGTTCAAATGCACCACCGCCTGGTATCGGAGAAGAGGGAGCTTGGCGTCTTGGTAGCAATGCACGGAGAGAGTTTGTGTATCAACGGATGCACCCAGGGCGCAACGCCAGCAATCAAGAGAAACGCAGCGCCCAGTCGCAATAATGAGCGGACACTATCGATCGCAGTTTCTTGTGACACAGCGCGGAGTGTGAAGGGCGGATAGTGAGCTTGGCGCCAAGTGATCTACAGGTCCGTAGTACTCCACGCAACCCTAAGACTTCTTTTTGGACGAGAGAAATGCGACAGAGTTGCTGCCAAGGTGATTGCGTTCTTCCATAGCTTCGATGAAAGCCTCAGCGTCCTAGGGAGCTTAAGTTTGTCTTGAGTTCATCAAGAAGGAAATCTTGACACAGCTGTCGCCAATCAATTCTGATTTCGCGCGATGAGGTGTCGATCACCATAGAAGGTATGCGCATGCTCTTCAGTCGCCCAGTGAATCGAATGAAGACAGCCATGTTGGTCAAATGCATCCGATTTTTTTGTGCTTCGGCGCCCGGGTCAAAGAAGACGTTTGCGAACACATCACTGGGTGGAAGTTGAGGCCGATGTGCGGCTAGATTCGCTTGGTTGTAGTCAGATGCTGGGTCGCAAAGCTTCAGAACAACCATGGCCTTGGTGTTTGCCGGAACGAATGAACAAGGTCGAAAGCGGAAAGACGGGAGCTGGACTGGACAGAGGCCTTCACGGCGGATTGCCGATGTGTAAGGTTTGTGAAAGTGAGGGCGATCGCAGCGAAGCGTTGCCCGCAGGTCAGGTGGTCTGTCCGGTCAGCGAACAACGATCTTGTAGCAGCTAAGACGGTAGCTTACAGAAGGTTCTTCGCAGGCTCTCCCGCAAACCGCAAGCTGCAGGTGCGCAGCAGGAGACTTGCGAAGACATCCTCAGTCACATGTCTCAAGAATGGTGATACTCTTCGTAAAGCATGCCATGCAAAATCGTCGTCGAAATAGGTAATGATATTGAACCACAGTTCTGGTGGCAGGGCCTCGAGCGGCATTGAAACAAATGAGGCGTGCGGTCCGACACCGGTAGATGGCTGCGACTCAGTAGTGGCCATTAATTTTGGAGGTATTGACGGGTCTCCGCGAAATGTTGTTTCATGCTAAGGCCGCCGGCGATGCATCGGCAGTCTAAAACCGAACCTTGGAAGTCCTTGTGGGGGGCGTCACGTGGTCGCTACCCATCTTCGCGGCTGCCGTGTTGGGAGCGCCTCCCACGGTCTGGAGGACTGCCGGTCGCGCCTTGCTTTCACAAGAGATTCTGGACACCTGGGCATGCTAGCAGATGCAACTCAAGGCTAGAAAATCAAGACTGAACGCACAGGTTCAGGGTTGCAGCGCAGGAATTGCGTGATTAAGTGTCCGTCGCACTGAACGGCGCGTTATTAGTATTAAGTTATCAAGCATAGTCACGATTGACGATGAGGCTCTTCATCGGGTGTTATTGGCGGGCTCTGTCGCCCAAGCAACTTGGCGGCTCCGCTTCCTAATGAGGTGACACTGCTCCCTAAGCAGAGGCTTCACCCGAAATGATTCCCCATGGGTGGATGCACTCGCTGATTAAGAGGCAGGCTCTCTCGGGGGCATCAACAGTGCCAGGGGCATTCTCGTTTCTACATTGTGATCGCTTACGGTGCATGTGTTGGCCATGATGAATATCAAGTCTGTGTGTTCGTGGGTCAAATTGTGGGAACTGTTAAAATTGTATCTCGCTCAAGCGTGGGGAGCTCGCACGAGAGCAGAAGCCGAAAGGAAGCTCAGGCGCCGCATCCAGAGTGCTCACCTGGACAAAAATGCCTCGTAGCCCTGGGCAAGAATGCAAAGTACAGCCAAGGACCAAGGTGCGAAGCTTTTGTAAATGTGAAGCTTGGTACACGGCGGCCACTGTCGACGCAGATAAAAAACAGTGAAACAGAATCCCTGTCGCTATCAGCGAGGTTTCGCGCTATCCCGCTGCTTAATCTTCTGTTCGCCGCTTGTTGTTCGCGCTACGATCTACCAGAGTTCTTGAAGACCGTTGGGATAGCATACCACGATTGCGGTGCGCACGTTTCCAAAAACTTCACCTGCAAGTGAGCGCAATTGTGAGCATCCGCCGTTGCGTGGGTGAGAGTGCTAGGCACGCGCTACTATCTCGGCCGGTGAAAGAGAGAGCAAAGCGTCATAAATTCGTCGGCCGCCACGGTACGAGGCCCTTAGTCAGGCATCCCACGAATCACCGTGGGCTCAAAACGCCGCTACGTCAACGCGCTGGTCCGTGCGGTACCAATCCAAACAACTCGACGCTCCGGCTCGCTCGGACTTCCCCCAAGGGCCCCAACCAGAGATAGCTTCTTTGCGCGATTTACAGAAGGTCGGTGCTCACTCAGATTTTTCCCTGGTTCAATCGTGCGCCAGTGTCCCGCGCGCTATATATCTGCCAGTCGCGCCTTCTCTTAAAGTTTCTCACAGAGGAGGCCTTGCTCGCAGTTACTTTCGCAGCTCGCTCGCTTTCGACAACAACACCAAAAGCCCCCCGGTCGCGTGGAGCTCCTCTGTGCCAGAGAACATCGTCAACTTATCTCACCATACCCCATCGTCACTAATACCTGCATTCCTTACAAGACATACGCCGACATGGCGCCAACCGACGATGTTGAGCGGCCTCGCGCCAGCTCAGCGGCCGAACGGTAAGAGATCTGCCTACTGACTGCTTGCGAGGGTATCTGACGTCTCCCACAGTCAGAAGAGTATTGTTTCGATGACGGAGTTTGAGGGCATGGACGAGTACACTGCGCTGCAGAAGTACATCCTCTTCTACCGCGACACACGCACCAACCCGCACGCCGAGAAGTCGCAGAAGAAGAAGGCTTGGTGGCAGTTCTGGAAGTCAGGCTCTGCCACCGCCGCCGAGCCCATTGAGGATGCTGGTGCCGTCCCAGATGAGCGTAAGTCGTCATCTACTCCTCTCACCTGCAGTTTTGCGATTGCACAATCGCATGCTGCAGATGCATTACCTCACCCCACAGCGGATCAGCTGCTCGCGCATGCAACCTTTGTTGTGCTCATTCGGTGGCTGCATTTCGGCGTCCGAGCTCAAGCTGCTAGCTTCAGAGCTTGCGCTGCAGCCGCTGTGGAGCGAATCAGGGGCGACCCACACACATGCACCACCGCCCCCACCGAACTGCAGCCCGCCGTGCAGCATCCGAGATGGTCATCACGATCCTTCAGAACAAAATACTAACTTGAATTGCAGTCGTCAACACCCAGCTTCGCGCCGGTTTGACCGCTCACGATGTCGAAAGCCGTCGTAAGCGTTATGGCTGGAACGAGATCTCGTCTGAGAAGACGAATCTTCTCAAGCAGTTCCTCGGTTACTTCACTGGTCCCATCCTCTACGGTATGCATATCCCTGCACAAATTTCGCAAGCGCGAAGCTAACGCAAACTAGTCATGGAGCTCGCTGCTCTTCTTGCCGCTGGTCTCCAGGATTGGGTTGATTTCGGTGTCATTTGCGGTATCCTGCTCCTCAACGCCCTTGTCGGTTGGTACCAGGAGAAGCAGGCCGCCGATGTTGTCGCGTCGCTCAAGGGTGACATTGCCATGAAGGCGATTGTCGTCCGTGACAACCAGCAGCAGACCATCCTCGCACGAGAGCTCGTTCCCGGTGATATCGTGGTCGTCGAGGAGGGTAGCTCCGTCCCTGGTGATGTCCGCCTCATCTGCGACTATGACCACCCGGAAGACTTCGAACTGTACATGAAGCTCAAGGAAGAGGACAAGTTCCATGACGGTGACCCAGAAGACGAGAAGGACGACGGCGATGAGGAGAAGTTCGATGAGGAGAACCCCATCACCCAAGGTCACGCTCTCGTTGCTTGCGATCAGTCTTCCATCACCGGCGAATCTCTCGCTGTCGAGAAGTATATGGGCGAAATCGCATACTACACCACTGGTTGCAAGCGTGGCAAGGCCTACGGTATCGTCATCGCCACCGCAAAGCACTCCTTCGTCGGTCGCACTGCTTCTCTCGTGCAGGGCGCTCAGGACCAAGGTCACTTTAAGGCTATCATGAACTCCATCGGCACGGCGCTCCTCGTCTTGGTCATGTTCTTCATCCTTCTCGCCTGGATTGGTGGTTTCTACCGCAACATCCCGATCGCCACTCACCGCGAGGGAACTGACAAGTCCGTCACTCTTCTCCACTACGCCTTGATCATGTTCATCGTCGGTGTCCCTGTCGGTCTTCCCGTTGTCACCACCACCACTCTCGCTGTCGGTGCTGCCTACCTCGCCGAGCAGAAGGCTATTGTTCAGAAGCTCACCGCCATTGAGTCTCTTGCCGGTGTCGACGTTCTCTGCTCTGACAAGACCGGAACCCTCACCGCCAACCAACTGTCTCTCCGTGAGCCTTACGTCGCTGAGGGCCAAGATGTTAACTGGATGATGGCCGTCGCCGCGCTTGCGTCTTCCCACAACCTCAAGTCTCTCGACCCCATTGACAAGGTTACCATCCTCACTATTCGCCGTTACCCCAAGGCACGTGAGATCCTCAACATGGGATGGAAGACCGAGAAATTCACACCCTTCGACCCCGTCTCCAAGCGTATCACCGCCGTCTGCCACATGGGTGGTGACAAGTACGTCTGCGCCAAGGGTGCCCCCAAGGCCATTGTGAACCTTGCCAACTGCGACGAGGAAACTGCCCGCCTCTACAAGGAGAAGGCTGCCGAGTTCGCCCGCCGCGGTTTCCGTTCCCTTGGTGTCGCTTACCAGAAGAACGATGGTGACTGGATCCTCCTCGGTCTCATGTCCATGTTCGACCCTCCCCGTGAGGATACCGCTCAGACCATCATCGAGGCTCAGCAGCTCGGTGTCCCAGTCAAGATGTTGACGTAAGTGCTATATCCCTCCACCATCCGATCCTTACTAACAGCAAACAGTGGTGACGCTATCGCCATCGCGAAGGAGACTTGCAAGATGCTTGCTCTCGGTACCAAGGTCTACAACTCTACCAAGCTCATCCACGGCGGTCTCACCGGCACTACCCAGCACGACCTCGTCGAGCGCGCCGACGGTTTCGCCGAAGTCTTCCCCGAACACAAATACCAGGTCGTAGAGATGCTGCAGCAGCGTGGTCACTTGACTGCTATGACTGGAGACGGTGTCAATGACGCCCCTTCGCTCAAGAAGTCTGACTGTGGTATTGCTGTCGAGGGTTCTACTGAGGCTGCCCAGGCTGCCGCTGATATCGTCTTCCTTGCCCCTGGTCTGTCCACCATTGTCTTGGCCATCAAGACTGCCCGTCAGATTTTCCAGCGTATGAAGGCCTACATCCAGTACCGTATTGCGCTCTGTCTGCATCTCGAGGTCTACCTTGTCACTTCGATGATCATCCTGAACGAGACTATCCGCGCTGAGCTCATTGTCTTCCTTGCTCTCTTCGCTGATTTGGCTACCGTTGCCGTTGCCTACGACAACGCTCACTCGGACCCTCGCCCCGTCGAATGGCAATTGCCCAAGATCTGGCTCATCTCCGTCGTTCTTGGTCTCCTGCTCGCTCTCGGTACATGGGTCGTTCGTGGTACTCTCTTCCTGCCCAACGGTGGTATCATCGCCAACTTCGGTGCTATCCAGCCCATCCTCTTTCTCGAGGTTGCGCTCACTGAGAATTGGCTCATCTTCGTTACTCGTGGTGGCAAGACTTTCCCCTCGTTCCAGCTGATCATCGCCATTCTCGGTGTCGACGCTCTCGCAACCATCTTCACCGTCTTCGGCTGGATGTCCGGAACCGACTACCAGACAAACCCCAAGACCAACAACAGCAAGTTCCGTGAGAACGGATGGGTCGACATTGTCACAGTTGTCATCATCTGGGCATACTCCATTGGTGTCACCATCATTATCGCCATTGTCTACTATCTCCTCAACCGCATCCCATGGCTTGACACCCTTGGCCGCAAGGACCGCAACAGGAAGAACCCCGCCATTGAGAATATGATTGCTGCCCTCAGCAAGCTGTCTCTTGAGCACGGTGTTGACAAGCACGGCACTACCCGCTACGTCCTTGCGCCCCGCGCTATCGAGGAGGAGGATGACGAATAGATGTATGTCGCATAAGGCTATGTGTAGTTGGATATAGGGTGTCGCGAGCCCACACGCTCTCTGCCATTGCGGAGAGCTAATTTCTAATCGCTGTCTTGCTAGTCTTCAATGTATACCAAGGGGGATAAATTTCATTATTGTAACTGGACCATCGTGTGCATCTGTGACTATCGTGATATTGACCGCTCTTCGCAATGCCTTTGACCCTTTCACTACTCCAATTGATTGACTCTCTTGTATGTCAAATTTTCTCGTACAACTGCTCGGTATCTCCACACCCTTGCAGAGAATGATTTGAAGTCTTTCACACCACAGTGAGGCTGGATCTGGAACGAATTCAATTGAGCCATCTCCATCCTTCCAGCCCTCAATTCAGAATCATCAATCTCACCGACTCTCAGTCCTCCTTCTCCAATTCCGTCCAGCCGCACGCACCGCAAATCCCCCCGAAGCTATCGCGTAGCTAGTTTACCTAGCGCGTTCGTATCCCGGCGCCATCATTTACCCTAGATAGCAGTGCTGACCCGCGGGCTGGCTGACAGCTAGCAGGCGTTGATTGGTGAGCTGCAGCTAACGAAGCAACATGCTCGATATCTCCGGTCAAAGCTGCGTGATGATGTTGACGATGAGCGGGGTAGATAGGCTGGATTGCATGAGGTGTTAATTGGCGAACAGCGAGGTAGCGAGTGAAGCTGCAATTGACGAATCATGACAGGTGTAGTGGAGTGCTGCTGGGATTGAACATGCATGCCGATGACGAACAAAATTGGCCGCGAAGTGGCCGGCTTGGGCCGCTGATCGCGTTGACGTGCAAGATACGGATAATAAGCAATGCACTGATCGTTACGAAAGATCAAGTCATCTTGTCACGCATCAGGCAAGCACGTTGTGTGATCAACCACGAAGGAGGGGAGCAGTAGTAGCTCGTGCATATGCATGCATGCTTATTGACGCGCTGGCTTTATTTTCGTGGGGGGAAAAGGCATCAAGAGCTTGTTAGGTTCGCAGATTGTTCTGCGTGCCAAGTGGGGAATGCACAACGTTTCGATACCGGGATTACGATGAGCGAGACATTATTTGCGGGCTGCAGATTCAGTCTTGGTTAGCCCGCTTGTCTGACTTGGGAGTGCGACAAGCGTGATGCGGAACAGTGACATTGCGAGTCTTGGTGGTGCTTGTGGGCGCTTTGCACGTGTCGTGATATGGACAGGGGATTGGGGAGGCTGGGATGGATTAGGCGAGAGACGTTTGTGATGGTTTATGGATTTCACGATAGGGTGGGCGAGAAAGCCGTGTCGCGTAATATACCTAATTATGTCATATGAGATGGGGGAGCTTCATGTATTGGTGACGCCGCCCGTGGTGATAGTCTCGCGTAGGATTCTTTTGGTGACGTCCGATCGCGATGGTCGCGTGTTGCGCGCCTGGTCCATGACAAGCTTCCACCTCCTTTCGCGGTGGATGTCATAGCCGTTGAGCTTGACGGAAATGGACAGTGGTTCCGGTAGGATCTGGGAAATAAGCGATAGCTGGGATGTTGGGCATGGGAGTGGCCGCGGATGGAAGATTAGACGTCACATTTGCAGCTTCAATAGATCGAAAATCGAGATGATACTACGCTCAAGCAACTCTTGGGAGGAAAAGGCAATTTGAATCAAGCATTGATGGATCTGTCAACATTTTGCCGCCACGATAAAAGCTGGGCTTTGCGGGATCTGACATCCGGTTCATTTGGTGCTAAAACAATGCCGTGCTTGCTTTGGGATACGAGATTAGCACATTTCGAGTCCAAGGACTAAGCGCTGGTCATGTCTGTATGATCAAACAGACATCCCTCAAATATTTCTACCTATATATTGTGGTACATGAGGAGCACTCAAATCGTCTCTAAGGAGTAAGCAGTACGCTGTCGTATTATAACGCTGAGACTATGCTTACCATACCTAGATGTAGCCATCACCAGGTGCGGCAAGAATTCGTGATCGATTAGCTTAGCGAAGCTCTACCCAGAGACCAACAAAAGTATAGCCTGTGTATCCTTAATATGTTTCGTAAAGACTTCCTACTTACTTATAGGCGAGTTGTTGAAGATAGACACGCTATTGTTTTAAATTGCAGATATCATCATAACCCTTAACTTACACCTAAAGTCAGTAGCTACTGATACTACTGTCTCTATCGTTCACGAATTATTACTGCACCTGGTGCCATCACTGGCTGCTTTTAATTGATGGAAACTATCTCAGCTTTACTCGCTTGACCCAGGAGGCAATATATGTTGAGATACGACCAGACAGCGTTGGTTCAGTCGACACTGCATTCACCTGACCAAAGGAGTAGCAAGCGCCGACAAGGACCTGGCCCTCGCTGATTTTTGGCAGCACGATAGGCATGCTGCAATTTTACGCGATACATATCTATGTGCGTGCGTCAGACTTTGACGAGGAAAACGAAGTTGTAAGACTTGTTTCTTTGAGACGGCCAGGCAGAAGTGGGACAGAATTGCAGCAATCCTGACTTCATCCATCTGATCTCGTCCTTCATTTGATCGAACCTTGGAAGGTACATCCTTCCACAAGCACAAGATTGCCGCCGTCAAAAAGGACTGCTGTTTTTGACCTAAGATGACGCGAGCAAACAAGCTGCGTTTCGCCAGGTGGTCCGGTCAAGAAGGTGGATGCAGAGCTGCGATACTCTTCTGATGTCCATATTGTGGGTGGTGGTCATTGAATGCTCCACGGTCGAATAATGGTGGCGATAGGTCCCACGATCTTCAGTTTAAGGTGATAAAGGTCGACAAATACGTCTGCGGACGGTATGTTGTAGTCCGAAATGATTTGCGGATGTTCCATATCTACATCCGCAACTGTATCTGTGTCTGAGAGACCGAAAACTGGTTCCTCAGGGAACTTTCGATATGTGATCAACCATCGTATACTAGAGGATCAGCGAAGCTAACGGTGGTGAGAGTGGAGGTGCGGCTGAGCAAAGTTACGATTGGTACCATGGGCCCTGAGCCATTGCTCTAGTTTCTGCTTCATCGAGCAAAACGGTGACCCATGAGGTCTGTGGCCATGTCGAAGAAGTCCCAATAGTCATGATGGGGTTAAAGAAAGAACCTTAGCAGCGCTTAAGCTGACAGGCCTGCCAAGAGGAAGTTGCAACGCTGGGTACCGGTACATTCTCAGCTACTGAAGCCATCGCCCATCTCGGCCTCAGTAGAATTCTATTCAAATTGAGGTATGTTTGTGCTATGCACATAAGGACTCGCAACTGGTAGTCTTGATTAAACTGTAGTGTGTAGCAGACGTCGAGCGCCTTTAGCGTTGCACGACGTCATCGATTTGTCTGTGCCACCAGTGCACATCTTCGCGTCTTTGTCGAAATATAACAACAAGCCTTGCGTGGAGTAATGTCAGTGATAGCACGTGCATCCAGATCACAAGCCAGGTTACTGCTTACGAGGCGCTTTGAAACACATAGACCCGGATTCATCGTCGCCGGCTCCCCGAATCGCCACTTGCATCCTTCTTATGCAACAATGAGTTTGTCGAAGCGCAAAGCCGACAAGGCAATATCGCCTCCAAAGACGAAGAAGGCGAAGATCGATGTTCCAGAGTACCACCTTACGCCATCGAGACAAGACGAGTCGGGCGGATCCATTTGGCCGGCTCGAGGGGAACAAATCGAACGCGCGAGAGACATCATTGAGGAGTGGTAAGTGTTCTCGTCCTACCGCTTCTCCTTACGCTTGGCTTACACAAGATAGTGCTCGGTCACAAAAGCCGACTCTCATATTACCTGATAAGGACGCTGACGGCTTGAGCTCTGGATCTATACTACACCACACCTTAACTACGCTCGGTCTTCCATCTTCCCAGATCTCTGTATACTTTCCTCCGAAAGGCTCTAATATCTTTGACAAAAGTACTGAGAATGTCATAACCGCTACTGCTCCTTCTTACATCTTTGTCCTGGACCAAGGGAGTCGGAAATCTCCACCACTTGCCTCGCATGAGCACACTTGCCTTGTCATTGACCATCACTTTGCATCTGAAGGCGGCTTTCCTGAGAACGCAGATTACGTCACAGCATACGATTGTCCACCCGTAGCCACCAGTGCACTCCTGACATACAACATTTGCCTACCACTGCATCCAGATCTTGAGGAAAAGATATCGTGGCTCTGCGCCTTGGGGACCCATGGTGACCTCGGTTCGACGATCAAATGGCAACCTCCATTCCCAGACATGACACAGACATTCAAGCAGTACCCCAAGAAAACGATAAATGACGCTGTGGCCCTTGTCAATGCGCCTCGCCGTTCTGCAGCCTACAACGTCAGCGACGCTTGGGATGCTGTACTGTCCGCCTCATCACCTTCTTCCACACTCGAAAACGAGAAGCTCAAGGATGCGAGTCTTGAAGTGCGGCGCGAAACAGAACGCTGTACGCACACGCCGCCGAAGTTCTCAGCGGACGGCAGCATCGCGCTCTTGACGATCAGCAGCGAAGCTCAAATACATCCAGTGATCGCAACCAGATGGGCCGGTCATTTGAAGAGCGGGAAGTTGGAGATTGTAATGTGCGCAAATGAAGGATACCTGCCAGATCTGGTAAACTTCTCATGTCGTGTTGCCAAGGTTGCGAAAGCAAGAAAAGGCGTGGAAAAGGTGGATATAATCAAGAAGCTCGAAGGAATTGTTGAAGGAGACGCGGATCTGAGGGAAAGGTTAGGTGAGAGCTTTGCTAGAGGGCACAAAGAGGCAAGTGGTGGCATCGTTGGCAAGCAAGAGTGGGAAGAGCTCAAGAAGTTGATGGGCATCGGGGAAGCAGAGAAGAAGAAGATGGTGGACAAAGCAAAGAAAGAGCAAAAAGGCGTGCAGAAGAACACATTAGCAAATTATTTTCGTAAGAGCACGAAGGTATAGACAGGTATGATATTGGGAGAATAATGCTAAATGCTAATGCTGTGCTTCAAAGGGTGTAAAGTATGTACAAAGAATCCTTTCAAGTCCTTGCCAGGTGCAAAAGCATCCACAGGCGCTGTCTTATTTTCGCGGCCACACAATCGAGTCGTCGTTCCCTTAACCAGAGTAGACAGCTGGGCCGGGCGAGACGTACTTGAAGCTCGAGTCATAGATGGCCTTGCTGAAGATGGGGTCGCTAAGGCTGTATGCGCCAGGGAAAGAAACTCCGGCCGGGTTTGCGCTGCCCCCACCAGTGACCTTGACCTGGAAGCATGTAATGTATGGCTGCGGGTTTCCTGCACCAGCGTGGAGGGCAAGAACCTCGGCACGAACAAGGTAATCTCCAGAAGCGATAGACTTGGGAACGGTGAAGGCCTTCTTTCCGCAGTTGGCATTGAGGATCTCAGTACCCCAGGAAGCGGTAGTGCCGGTGTAGCCGTCCTCAGCCACCTTGAAGAAGGATCCAGAAGTAGCAGTCTTCGCATCAGAAACCTTCGCCATGTAGACGTTGACGGGGCCGTAGTGGTTGCCACCGATCGCAGGTTGGCTGCACTTGCGATCACCAGGCTGAGCGTGCATCTCAACGGTAAGGGCACCTCCAGCTGTGGTATGTCAGTTCGAATACCGTTGTAAAAAAATTGTATTAGGACGTACCAGCAACCGAGCAGACTCCGGAAGAGGTAGCTGGGCCACGGCCACAGAACATGTCGGACGATGAAAGGCTAGCGACTGGGCTGTTGTCCTTGACGGTACGGGCGCATGTGGTGGTCATATCCGTGCTGCCGACCCAGAGTTGCTGCCATGTGGAGTGGGCAGAGACCGAAGCCACAGCGGCGAGGATTGCGAATGTCGACTTCATGTTGGCTAGCTAATGTGAGAATCGAAGAGTAGTGAAAGTGTCGTCGAAGTGAATGTGCGTCCTACAACAATGTCCTCCAGAGACTGCTTCCATCTGAGTCTTATACTCTTCGTATCCTGGCCAGTGGCTGTCCGCTCAATCTAAAGTCGAACTGTGCGCTTCCGGCCCGTACAACCACCACGGATCAGCATTTCCAATTATCGCTCCCAGGTAGGGTGGTGTCACTAGTCGCACTTTTCCTTTGGATAGATTGCATGTAAACGATTAAGCATTCTTGGCGAATAAGTGGTCGCAGGTGGACAATTTGCGTACATCGCCACCATTCGCGGAGAGTTGATATGCATACCCCAGATTTTACCTGTTCAGGCACGGCAGTCGTGGCCGGGGTCGGTTGTGGGTCGGGTGTCACATGGCGTTGTTTCGAATGCACTGCTGCCTTGTTATATGAGGGCGGGCTGTCACGCTGGAGGTCTGGCTTTTGCCTGTAAGCCATGCGCTTTGGATCCCAATGAGTCGTTGCTCATGGTGCATGAGATTGGCCGACGAATTGAACAACTCAGAGGAGTTCATGTCGAAATCAGGTAATGGTTCTGTGGGAATTTTTCCATTTGGTTGTTGCGAATCTTACATCATCCGGCATCCTGGTTGGTAGCGAATCGCACATATGCTGTCAACCGAAAAAGCCATGAAACTACGATAAACGAAACCAGAGACCACGCGGTGTATTTTTCTGGCATCGTGGCAAGGGAAGCGCGAGTCTCAAGCACGGTCGGACAGTAGTGCACCCACTGCGGCTCTGGCGTATTAACATGATGCAGGAGGACGTCATCCATCGGTGAGGCTCACCTCCTAGTCGACTTAAGTATATTGAGCCTCATCTACTCTGATCCTTTGCGTGAGTCTGGCACCCAATACCCGGGTTGCACTCGCGCCACATCCGGCAGGTGGTAATGCGCATCGTCGATATGCTTGCACCGCTCACGTTTGCCGCTGCTAAGTCAGACCGGCTTTTGGGAGCTAGAAGCCGAAAGAACAAACATCGAATAGCTTGATTGCGAGAAGTCCAGCTTTCAGCGTGGGAGTCGAACAACCACCTTACACCGAGACCTCGAAGCCCGCAGTCTTGACTTTGGTATCATAGTGCAGCACAGCGTCCAATAAAACCTGCGCACCCAAAGCGCAGTGCTCCGGACTTGTGTACTCATGCGGCTTATGACTGATTCCATCTTTGCTTGGAACAAAAATCATGCCTGTCGGACACACTCTGCTTGTCCATGCACTGTCATGACCTGCCCGACTTTTCATTTCCATGACTTGATCTTCACCAATTTGGCTGAAGGCTGAGGCGCGCACAGCCTCAATACAATGTGGATGAAAGATGAACTCCGGCAAGCCCCATGATCGCTCGATATGGTATGATGTGCCGTTATTCTCACTGGCGATAGTGCTGTCGAAGGCTGTGAATATATGTGCTGCGTGCTGCTCCACCATGTCGTCCGTAGAGCAACGCACATCAATGATGAACTTGACTCCAGCAGGTATGGTGGCTTGGCTGGACGTATCGCTACTGATGACACCCACGATCGCTACTCCAAGCTCGGTGTTAAGAGCACAATCGCGCACGGCTGTAATAAGGCGCGATGCTGTGACGAGAGCATCTGCGCGAGCGGGCATCGGAGTCGTTCCCGAGTGCCCTTCTATGCCCCCGACGCGTATCGAAAACCACTTCATGCTCTGTACCGACGTAACCACGCTCACGCTCTTGCTTTCCTTCTCCAGTATCGGTCCTTGCTCGATATGCAGCTCAAAATGACATTCCAGGCCATTTTCGTGGTAGTCGCACGGCGTCTCGCCCCGGTATCCAATCTCCTGAAGGGCGTCCTTCATCTGCACGCCCTCGCGGTCTTGGATCCCCCAGCAGGCTTCGAGCGGTGTACTGCTGTGCGTACTCCATACCCCAGAAGCCATCATAGCGCCAGGGAATCTTGCCCCTTCTTCATTCGTCCAGTCAATAAGATCGATAGGACAATAAGTATCGATATTGTTTTCGTGAAGGGTGCGAAGGACTTCGAGGGCTGCTTGGATACCGAGGATGCCGTCATATCTAGTAAGACGTCAGAAGATTCTACAGAAGGAGTCTGGTAGTACGTACCGCCCCCCGGATGGCTGTGTGTCCATGTGGCTGCCCATAGCAATCGGTTTTCGGTCTTTCGCTGTGCCTGGTCGTACGGCGAATATGTTGCCCATCTGATCTACATTGACTTCGCATCCCAAGCTTTTGCACTCCGCTACCAACCAGTCGCGTACTTGCTTGTCTTCCTGTGTCAGTGTTAGACGACACATGCCTGTGCTGGTCCCTAGTGCACCCCATTGTGAGCTGGTGCTCTGGAGCGTGCTGTTCAATCTATCACCGTTAATTTTCAGCTGCGACGAAGCCACTGTCGTCACGGTGTTAGCCTGTCCAGCTCATTGAAGCTCCCTATGCCGACGCGAAGGGCTCCGTATTGTCCGAATCAGTAGCTCTGGCGTTCAATGTGTCCTGAAGATAGACACATGTACGAGGTTGGCGGTCGTGGGGATTAGTGCAAGACGCGTTCCGTCGGGCAACTGGACGCGTCAACCAGTAGCTCAGCATTACAGCAGGTACTGACGGCGCGAAACGCTCGCATACTTCCGACGATGCTTTGCGCGAAATGATGCTCCCATTGATAAGCATCCGACGCGTTGTCAAGTCTTGGACGGCGGGGTCGCGATAGGCAGACCACCAACAGAGTCTAGTCGCTCTTACCACCTCCACATCAGTATCATGGCGGCCGGCATCACGAACTTCACGGCTCTCGTTTTCTACTTCCGCGTGACTTGCAGGACCAAGGTCCCATTTTTGACAAGTAGACAAAGTCTAGCAAGATATGGCGGCAGAATATGACCTGCTCGTCGTCAACGGAATCGTCGTCACAGACAGCGAAATTCAAGAGTGGGATATCGCCATCAAAGATGAGAAGATCGCAAAGGTCGTCCCCAGAGGAGATCTCAAGGATGCACACGCTACGAGAACTATAGATGTCCAGGACGGCTGGGTCATGACTGGTGGCGTCGATGCTCATGTGCATCTTCAGGAACCACCCCTCTTCGGCAAGGGCTCGACAGCAGACAATTACGAGACAGGATCACGCTCAGCGATATGTGGCGGTACAACCACCATGGTGACCTTTGCGCCACAAAAGAAGACCGAAGACACACTACTCGACACCCTGTCTGCAACCCACGCTCGTGCTCGCGACAACTGCTACAATGACTACGCATTCCATTTGCTTGTCGGCAATCCTTCCGAGAAAGCACTGTCAGAATTCAAAACGCTGCGGGAAGAAGGAATCTCAAGTCTGAAGATCTACATGACATACGAGGCCCTCCAGCTCCACGATGGCCAGATCCTCGACGTGCTCATGGAGGCAAGAAAGCAAGGCATTACCACCATGATCCACGCAGAGAACAACCACGTAATCGACTGGATGACCGTTCAACTCGAGAAGCGCAAGCTCTTCGCACCAAAGTACCACGGACCATCACATCCTCCAGTGGCCGAGATAGAAGCAACGTACCGCGCTATCAGCCTCAGCGAATTCATGGATACACCCATCCTCATCGTACACGTCTCCACGCCTCAAGCAGCCGCACACATCAAAGCAGCAAAAGACCGCGGCCTGCCTATATTCGCAGAGACTTGCCCGCAGTACCTCTTCCTCACGAAAATGGACCTCGACAAGCCAGACTTCGAGGGCGCGAAGTGCGTGTGCAGCCCACCTCCACGTTCCTCTGAGGCAGACTGCGACGCTATCTGGGATGGGCTGGCTGATGGCACATTCACGATACTGAGCTCTGATCACTGCCCGTTCCGATACGACGATGCAGAGACGGGAAAGAAGACAAGCATCAACGCAGAGTATCCTGTGGGCCATTTCAAGTATATTCCGAACGGCTGTCCGGGTATCGAGACGAGACTGTCGCTCACGCTGTCCGCCAACAGACTCAAATTGACCAAGTTCGTGGAAGTAACAAGTACGAATCCGAGTAAACTATACGGACTCTACCCAAGGAAAGGCGGCTTGGTGGAGGGAGTGAGCGACGCTGATCTGAATATTTGGTATCCGGATGGTGAAATGGAACCGTTCGCTTTGACGAATAGTATGCTGCATCACGATGTTGATTATACGCCGTTCGAAGGCAGGGTCCTAAAGCAATGGCCACGGTGGACGCTGTTGAGAGGAAAGGTGGTGTGGGACAGAGACAATGGAGGTCTGCTGGGCGAAAAAGGGTACGGAAAATTTATCAAACGAGACACAAGTAGTTTGGCAAAGCCCTTGAAGGATGGTGAGTGGGAGCTACCGCTATAGCGCAGACGATACATTTGGTGTGTAGTCCAAGCCAATGAGAATCCGCTGAAGTAATTCTGGGGTCGCAACGGAGCAGGACAAGAAGATTCGACTGAGGCACATGAACTCCTACGATGCACCACCCACTGCGCCTGCACTTCAACCAACGCGTTCTCCCCTCCGTGTACAAAGCATCTATGATCATTGTCTGTAACCCACACTGTCACACGAATATTGTTCGCCGAGAATGATCGGGAGCCATGGCGTATATTCAGACAACCTAGTTTGATCAGGCTCGCTTGATCATGATCGCTCATGTATTGCGATGCGCGAAACATTCACAAAGACAGAAACGTTCGCAAGAGGTGCTGTTTTGAGCGGGGAGTGTGGGCAGCCACCGGCTGTACGGGCCTGATGCCTACCCCACAACATGTGGAGGATGCAATACGCCCTTGATTACGATTCCCATTCCTCGTCATAACTGTATGCTCATTGAACTTCTCAGAACCATACGCGCGTGGCAAGGAAGAGACGGCGCCGATTGATAGCGACCATCTCACACAATACACTTACAGTCACTCCTGCCACGATTCGCATCACCAACGAAAGCGCGTGAGGCAGAGCACACCGAGCTACCAGCCTCCCTTGTAGCTTTCAAGTTCGACGAACAACATGGCGACTCCAACAAGGACAACTGAGAAGTACTCGTTCGAGCACCCGACACTGGGCTCTATGACCGGCCTGATCTCTCCAGAGACTCCAGATGTCGTTCGTTTTCGCGCAGTACCGTACGCTTCGACTTCAGGTCGTTTCAAGCAATCTACACTCCGAGAAAACCTCGACGGACATTCCCGAGACTTCACAAGGCAAGGCTACGCATGCCCGCATACCTTCAGCCTGGATGATCCCCACAGCGGTGGCGCACACCCGCTCCAGGAACCTATCGAGGCCAGCGAGTTTGAATGCTTGATTCTGGATGTCAATGTACCACGGTCACATATCGAGAGCCGAAATGGAGGGAAGAAGCTACCAGTAATGACATACATTCATGGTGGCGGTTTTATGCTAGGCAAGATTGATGAGCAGCACAACACCGCATACATGGCCCAGCACTCCGTCGCCCTCTCTACACCAGTCATTGCCACAGCAATTCAATACCGTCTTGGCGCATTTGGCTTCTTAGCCACACCCGATGGCCAGAGGAACTTCGCGCTGAAAGATCAACGTAACGCACTACTCTGGATACAGAAATTCATCGACGGCTTTGGAGGCGACAAAGAGCGTGTGACTGTCTTTGGCGAAAGTGCTGGCGGAATGTCAATTTGTTGCCACATGATGTCGCACCCACCCCCTTCTGGACCGTTGTTCAGTCGCGCTATTATCATGAGCGGCATTCTAGGTCCAAGTACGACGCCCATTTCGGAAGAGAAAGCAAGTGAAATGTTTGGTAAGATCTGTGAGACACTCAATATCAAGGAAAGCGGCGAAGCTGCCATCGAGAAACTACGCGCTCTGGACGTGGATGCTTTGGTGAAGGCAAGCGATACATTCACAGTCCAAGGAATTATGTGGCGTCCTCAATGTGACATGTCGTTCTTCCGGTCGGACTTCACTTGGGACCGGGTTCCTGAGCTTCTCGGGCAATGCGAGTGGATCGACGAGCTTGTTGTTGGAAACACTGGCTTCGAGGGCCAGACGCATGCTGGTATCCTGAAGGGTCTGGCGCCTGAGAGTTTCCGGAGCTACCTTACCCGGGAATTGAGCGAAGAGGCGACTGATAAGATATTGAATGCATACGGAGTTCTCCAGGATATGGATCAGAATACGTTCCTTACTCCAGCTATGCGTTGGGGTGGCGATGTCTTTTTCGATGGTATGCTCCCGTGCAAACCCCAGTATTCTGTGTGTAAGCGGCTAACACATTGTGATAGCGCCAATACATGCTTTTGCTAATCACATTACTACGAACACATCTAAGCGTATCTATCGCTACATCTTCGACACCCGCAATCCCTTCCCGAATGCGCCGTTCTATCAACAAGCACATCATTGGGTTGATGTGTACTTCTTGTTCCGCGCGATGCAATTTCGATATTCCCATCAGTGGCTCAAGGATGTGAGTGATCGGCATGCTGAGCTGTGGATCAAGTTTGCATGCGGTAACGCACCCTGGAGTGAGTATCAGACTGGAGCAGAAGGGATAGTTATGGTCGCAGATGAGAGGGAAGGATGGGTTGAGAAGACATTGTCGCAATATGACTCGATGAGTCGGACTGAGTATCAGCGACTAGAAAGCTTGTGGGAGGCGTGCAGTGAAAAGAAGGGAGTGGATTGGGCACCAATAGATTTGGCAGCTTTGCTGTCGAAACAATAGTGTATTCGTCGCTCAAAGCTCCAAAACCTCTTGCTCATTCCAGTTGACGTCTTGCTCATCCGACCTCGTTAAATTGATCCTAAAAGCGCTCAACTCCAGCGTCCCATATTTCCCATTCTTTTCTTTATCCCAGAACACAAGCTCATTGAATCCCTTGCCAGCATACAGTCCGGAGTCCATGTCCGCTATGCATTCATCCTCCCAAATGCCCAAATCATCCTCTGATCTCTCATTCCCGGTGACTGAGCGCCACAGCTCGCCTTGCTGCTTCTTCTCGTCCCGGAAAAGGAGCGTGGGTGAAAGTACTCTGTACGAGGTGTCCGACGCCTCTGTAATACCCGCAATTGCGCTGAGTACGTCGGTACCGTTCGAGACGAAGCGCTCGACGACCAAGCCTCGGTGATCTGCTACGAGAGAGATAGAAGAGTTGAGAGTGTGATTTGTAGAGACGTATGTGCCCACGTAGCGTTCTTGAAGTTGTCGGATCGATATTTCTTCAGCGGCCTGCACTATTGTTGCGCTGATGGCATCTCTGAGCTTGCTGAACGCGCCTGCCCCACCAGCTATGAGGAGGTTAAAGCCAATTCCAAAGTCGGGAATTATCACAATGATGGATGTATAGCCAGGTAAGCCACCGCCCTTGGTGATGAAGCGAACTGTGCGCTTCGAGTCCTTGAGTGCGCGATCCGAGTGCAGTATCTCCCAAGGCATCCCATAGAAGGAATTGAGGCCGCCGGATGGGGAGACGGGGTGCAGCCAGTTTAAACCAGCGATTGTGTTGTAATGCGTCAATATGTACCGAAGGTACTTGGACAGATCGGTGGATGAGCTGTAGATGCCGCCCGTGGGATTCTGAATACCTTCGTCTACATCCCAATAGTGTGAACCTTTCGGAATTACCCCGGCGCTGTCAGGAGGCAGCGACAAGGTGCTTTTGGACATGTTCAAGGGCTGCAAAATTGCTTCGTTGATGTAATCCTTGAATGTCTGCTTCGTGACTCTCTCAAGTACCAAGCCCAGCAGTTCGAAGGCGACGTTACTGTAAGTGGATTTCATGTTCGGCGCAAACAATGGGTGCTTCTTCCTCACTACTTTCAGCAGATCTGTAGTATGTCAGTCGTAGTTCTGGGTACGGCTTTCCACCCTACCATTGGCAGTACACGGCTTCTCATAATTCGGCGAGTACTCATCGCAATCGGGCAGACCTTCACGAGATACTGGTGGTAGGCCCATTTCGAGTGGATTCCCAAAATTGATGAAATCGCCTTGTGCAACTGCGGAAAGGAATCAGCCTACGTACCGAGCTCGGTGATACAACCGAGGATTTCACCTGTCCTACATTCTCTGGGTATGCCGCTTAGTTGGCTTGCCAAGCTTCTCAAAGTGATGTCCTTCCAAGGGATAGGGTCTGATTCTCGTAGCTCCTTTATGTACTTGTCTACCGGGTCATCGAGACTCAGATTGCCCGCTTCATGTTGAAAGAGTATGCCGAGAACAGTAAATGTCTTGCTAATTGATGCAATTCTAAACAGAGCGTCGCCGTTCACCTCGGGAATATCTGGACGTGAGGCATTGCGCTCGCGAGCTGTGTGATAGCGGGACCATAGAGTCTCTTTCGACGAGGTGATCTCTACAGAGAAGGACGTGGAGGCAAACTCGGGGACATCGATCACGCGTTTGAGAGCTTTGTCGATTGTCGCGAATGCGTGCTTCAGAACCGCATCCTGGGGGTCTAAATCAGGCAGTGGATGAGCGATTGAGGTCTCATAACATTTGGCGCTGACCGCGGCGGCGAAGAATAGAGTAGATAGCAGCACCATGGTGGTGTCTGAAGCTGGAGGTAGCTACATGGTGAAAAGTAAGCAGCAGTGGAGTCGTGACGAAGTCGCGTTGTAGACCTCGGGAAGCGGGACGCTGGCTAGCGCGTATCGATCACCACCCCCACAACCTGCCACAGTAATTAACACCACACATTGTCGTGATTAATCCGACAATTTCTCACGATGTGGTTTTCGAAAGACAGTAGTCTGTGGAAGGAAGGAGGTCGACTCTTGACCTGAATCGGTTTCCTTAGCGCGCCCTCCTGTCTGCTCTCCAAGCTCACTTTGCGCCAACCGCCCACACTCTACACAAATGGCAGGTCAAGGATTGCACGCAGATATCGTTTCCACAATGAAGATGTACAGCCTGATCTTACGAGCGCGTCTTCGTCACCCGGACAAGCCGCCTAGTTACGCTACCCCACATCAGGAAGCCGACAAGGAAAGCTGCTGCAGCGACAAGACAATTCTACCGTGATCCAGATGACGAAACTGTTCCCATTGGCCTTTCTACCACGATCTTGTGCTTCGTATCGCTTGGTATCACGTCAAACAGTCTCGATTTGCGCACATTAGAATATCAAGGGCCTCCCTACAAGCGTCGTGATGGCTCCGAGGCTTCTTCGGCCTAGGAGTACATAAAGAATCGCTATACAGCGAGAATTCATTGAACCTTCAGTCGAGTGCCTCTCTGCAAATAACAAGGCTTCATATCACCACTATGAAGATATCCGCGATATTCGTTGCCATTTGTGCCACTGCTGTACTTGCGAAGCCAAAGGAGGTCGGGCCCAGAGCTCTTCTGACCATCGAGGTTGCGCCTGGAGTCACACGCCAGATTACCGAAGACGAGCGATGGGAGATCTCGGCTGTATGTCATCACACTCCAACACCGGCACTGCAACATCATTAACAACATAACAGAACGGCGGCTGTGGATCACATTTCTTCGACATCACCGATTTCAACGCCGAAGTGCGTGCCGTCAAAGCGCAACCCCCCTATCCAAAAAAGTTCAAGTACGAAGAGAACATCAAGCGCCTCATCCCCAAGCTCAACTGGGAGAACATCAAGAAGAATCTCGAGTACTACTCTACCTTCCACACACGCTTCTCTGAAACGGGAACTGGAGAGCAGGCGGCTGAGTGGCTCTTTACTCAAGTCGCGGAGACCGTGAAGAACTCCAGGAAGAATGGCGTTACTGTAGAGATGTTCCCGCATACGCTCTTTCCCCAGGACTCTGTCATTGTGCGTGTGCCGGGTCGCAGCAACAGGACTGTCATTATTGGCGGTCATTTAGATAGCGTCAACTCTGCTAACAGGACTGGTGCGCGCGCACCTGGTGTCGACGACAATGCTAGCGGCACCTTCGTCATCCTGGAGGCTATGCGCGTCCTTCTGTCCGACAAGGATTTCGGCCCAAGCAAGCTCCAGAACACCATCGAGTTCCACTGGTATGCGGCTGAGGAAGGCGGTCTGCGGGGCTCGCAGGACATTTTCACTCAGTATGCGGCTGCGGGACGCGACGTTTGGGCTATGTTGCAGCAAGATATGGTTGGCTATACCAAGGCCACTCTCGACGCGGGCAAGCCGGAGAGCTTCGGCTTGATCACTGACTTCACGGACGCCAACTTGAACGAGTACTTGACTCGCGTCATCAAAACTGTAAGCTCTGCCGAATTCCGCTCACGCCACAGGGCTAACGCACAATAGTACACTGGCATCACCTACGTCGAGAGCCAATGTGGCTACGCCTGCTCTGACCATGGCTCAGCAACGCGTAACGGATTCCCTGCAGCATTTGTGTTCGAAGCTGCTTTCGAGTACCGGAACCCGTACATTCATACGGCTAACGATACGATTGAGAAGATCGACCCGGAGCATGTGTTAGAGCACGGTAAACTAATTCTTGGATACGTTTATGAGCTTGGGTTCAGTAAGCACGATCTGTAGATTTTCGGCCAAAACGAATGATTACAAAGACTAAGAGACACAATCTTTTCCGTGCATCGAATGAAGGCGTAATATGCTATGAATTTCTCTCCACGTTGCATTACCGTTTCGCGTACATCTCCATTCCCAATAACCTTGTTGTCATTGTCCAAACAGACTGCCACACGGGCTAGGATCTACAGAACGACGTACACATCCGCGCTCAAGAATCCTCCACTAAGCCGAAGAATGAAGCAGCCCAAGTCTCCGGCGAGGCTCCAGGATCCAAGTCGTCGATCAACTGAACGACCTTGTCCACGTTCTTCGCCACGTCCATGCCCCACCAGTAGTACTCCTCATCCTCAGGGCGGTATGTAAGCTGTCGCCAGATGCCAACTGGGAGCAATCTGTCCCAGATGTCGTCATCGTCGTAGTACATGTCGGGGAAAGAAGCGCCGTAGCCTGTAACGCGGCTGAAGCAGAGTTCACGAAGCCATGGAAAGGAGGACCTATGCTCCAGTAGCTTCTGCAGCCAGCCTCGGATCTCCAGAGTAGGGGAGCTGATATCGAGGGTCTCGAGGCTTGACGGAAAGACATTTAGAATGGGATTGGGAGCCCAGTACCGGTACTCTGACCCGATGCCATAGCCATAGCCGAGTAGGAGGTCTTGCGGAACGCTCAGATGCTTCAGGTTCTGGAACTGAGCCAGTGTCATGATTTTATCGACGTAGCGCATCCAGGACGGGTCGGTTCTGTCGTCTGCCCTGATACATAGTGTCTCGAGTTGGCTTGCGACACCAGCTAGTCTGTTGAGCATAGAGTCACAGGCAGAATGCCCGAAGCTACCGACGATGTAGTAGGAATTGTTCGATTCATGGTCCAGTCCAACGACTCGGTCACAAGTCAGATCCTCAAACTTTAGCGAGAGGCCTTTTAGGGCTGGGAAATTCGTCGTCCTCAAGATATTCGACTTCAGCGTAGAAGGCGGTGACATCCAATCATTGTTAGATGGCTGAAACGCAAAGGTTTTGCAATCAATATGGATGAAGTCCACTCCAGATGGTCGATAGAAGTAAGGATCGGTTGTACGCAGTGCTTCGATATCTTGGACCTTCGGGTCGGGCGAGATTTCTAGCGTCTTCAGACGAGGCAGCGTGCAAAAAGCCCAATTCAAACTCGAACCACAAAAGTTGAGGGTGGATAGTGAGCGTAGTCCGTGGACTATACGCAGGTCCAGTGCCGAATAAAGCCTCGATTGGTTCCGAATGGAAGGCTCTGTGGTTGAGGTAGTGGGTCCCTTCTTGTATGCCCAACTCACTCAGGACTTCAAGGCCGAGGGTCTCGAGGTTGGAACATAAGGCGAGTATAACGCCGCACCAGGCTGTGTCAGTACCATCCTTGAGAGCCTCCATCCAGCGAGCTGAGCGCAGTGTCCATGTGTCTATGGTGGTTGATGTGGCGGTAGGCAAGATTTGAGGACGGTATCCGAATCCCGGCGATGCACTTTCGAGGCCATTGATGACCGTGACGGCAAGGCCATAAGTCTGCTCCCAGCTTTCTTCCTCTCGTGGGTCTGATATGTTGTAGCCAGCAGTGAGAGATAGCCACTTGACCCGTAATGCGAGCGCCGGTCGCTCGAGAAGTGTTCGAGCCAACCGAAAGAGCCGAAATCTTGGTCCTGGGCGGCAGACCTCGCTCCAAAAATAGGGACTAGGTACTTTGGGCTTAGTGTACAGAACCTCCTGTGCAGCGTCGAGTGTCTGGCGGCATACAAGGGCCAAGCTGCAAAGACCGTTGTTGTCCAGACAGTGGGATATGACTAGTAGAAGCTCGTTAGGTAGGTGAAGGAGAGTCGCCATCGTTCTGGCCAGAAGTCACAATGGTGACCGCTAGGTCGAGTGAGAAGTTGAATGCTCCGCCAAAGCTAGGTGTTGAGAGAACGTGAGCCTGTAAAGTCTGTTATGAGCAGACCTGATGACATAAGGAGAGAGAGCGCCCACGCATACCGATCACGTGGTGTAGAAGCCCGTATCACTCTTTCGAACAGGGAGTACCCTTTGTAGCCTTGGATCTATACCTTAAGCTTGCCAAGTCAAACGAGCCCGCGCCTCGTGAGGACAGAGGTTCGTTTGACGCCCCAAAATCAACTCCTCAGCTTTGAGACTGCTCGTATATCCATGCTCTTTTGTGTGCTCCATGTGTGCTTTCAAGTCGCAATTGGAAGACACGACGTGACTAGACGCGCAGTTCGAATATGAAATAGCCCTCGCGTTCTCTCGACCAAAAAAAAATCAGACATCTCAAGAGAGACTGCTATAGCCTGTAGATCAATTGCACGCGTAAAGATGGACGTCTGTCGCGTCCATTATGCGCAAAACAAACGTGCGAATGTCCATCGTTGCGACTCTGGCGCTTGCGAACACCTTAATGCGATAGTAATCATGGTCGCAGTAAGGCAGCCGTCATTTGTCTTTCGTGCGTTGTATCGATGTTCTTCGCAGCCGAATCATTAGGTAGAAGACTCGGCCGTGTGTCGTACTCGACGTGAAAGCCCTACGCCCCATCGGCCCTTCCCGCCCCAACCTCCGACATCCCAAACATTTTCCCAATCCAACACCACCACCCAGCACTCACGTCATCTTCAACATCCACACCCCAAAATCACCACCACCACCACACCCCACAAGCCCCCTTTTCCACACACACAATATGTTCGGCGGTCCGTCTCCCCCACCGCCATAATCGAAACTGCAACTAACACTCCACCCAGCACCACCCCAACCCTCAAAGCAAGAACTCGCCGCCGCCGAGGCGCAAACGCTCACGGATATCAAGTGGACGGCTGCGAGTGCTGTGGTGCTGTACTTTTGTAAGTGCGCAGGGAAGGAGGGGAGATTAGGACTTGACTGATTATTGGGGTAGCGCCGCATTTGGTCGAGTATGTGTCGAAGCTGTTTTAGACGACGAATTACCGACGAGGAACGGACACAATGACTGGGCACGCCTGGTTCGCTTCGATGACGAATGGATGTACATATTGTAACAACATGAGAGGAGGCTGGCATGGATGAACATATCATGGAGGCACAGGAGGCACAAAGAGACATGTACATCGAATGCAACACAACGAGTACATATAGATGAGCATGAACGAGGTGTGTAATTGTGGCACAGCCGAACTGCTGCTAGCCGAATCAATTTGCGCCTTCAATGCGCCCAACGCTGGTATCCCGCAATGCCAAACTTTTTCAACGAAGAAAAATAGCTCCCGATCTTGTATGATAATCGTACACGTCTATGCACCTTAGACCCGCAGGACTCATCGCTTGTTCGGCCGCGCCTGCTGTTCAGCCTCCCATGTGGTGTACTCTTCTTGCGTGTCCACGACCCACTTCTTGAGGTGCTCGAGTTGACGGTCGTAGTCTTGCAGAATCTGTGGTACGAATTAGCTTGTGCATCGGCTGTTCCAGCCGTGCGTGACGTACCTTCTCCAGCGCCTTCTGATCCTCCTCAGAAAGGAGCTCTCCGTTCTGCTGGCTCTCGATCTTCTTGCCCAGCTTCTCTGTCTCTTCCTGCAGTATCCGCGTGCGCTCGCGCACACCGGACATGCGCGCCCAGATCTCTTCTTGCCTGCCTCCCAGAACGGGGTCGAATGTCTTCCTCTCCAGCTCTGCGAGCTTCTTCTTCAGCTCCTCCTCCTGCTGGTCCATGACATAGCCCCGGTTCCGCAGTATCTGCACCTTGGTCGCCAGGGCAAGTGTGCGCTGTGTGAAGGCGACATGCTTGCGCTTCGCTTCGCTGATGCGCGATGCGACACTCAGCTCGTGTGAGTCCTTGATCACCATGAGGCAGTTGTTGACCTCATGTATGCGAACGCGTAGATTGTTCACGGCGCCGACTTGCTTTTGTATGCGTTCGGCGATACCTTCGAAGCCGCAGGCGAGATGTGGAACAGAGTTGGAGCTGGGCTTCTTGGCGAGTGCTTCTTCCCACTTCTTCTCGTCTTCGCCAGGTTGTGGCCCGTAGTACATGGTTTGGTGCTGGTCCATGTTGTTGTAGAAGTGGTATTGGAAGACGCAGTTGGGGTTCTGGGGATCCCATTTCTCGTTCAGGATGCGTATTTGCTCGACGACCGACTTCTCCCCTGCGAGACGTTAGCGCGATCGATATGAAAGATCAGGGACACGTACTTTGACCACTGGTGGAGGCGGTGTGAAATGGCTGCGCAGAGGATTGCCGTAGCTGAGGAAGGCGACCAGACTGCTGCTGATTGATCTGCGACTGGCTTTGGCTCAGCTGCGGTGGAGGCTGCAGTGACGACCCGAACAGGCTGTTGTTGAAGGTTGGTTGCTGTTGTGCTGGTTGCTGAGGCTGTTGTGACTGTCCCCAGAGACTCGATGTGGTATT
>Ga0265797_10002094_pt1 | contig 34248 bp, 25 predicted proteins | sample P2T30metagenome_FD_192433 | JGI IMG/M metagenome (GOLD analysis project Ga0265797, IMG submission 192433) | Plant litter microbial communities from East Loma Ridge, Irvine, California - P2 T30 | ecosystem: Environmental > Terrestrial > Plant litter > Unclassified | place: USA: California...
CCTAAAGTAGACGCATCAGTTAGGAGGTACGAGCCAGCGCAATTACCGACTGGAGTTAGTGACTAAGAAAACATGTGATTGAGCGGCGCGGTGCTAAAGCTACTACGCGAAGCTTGAACTTTATTTGTTGGCTCGAGATTCGATGGCGATGCGATATGTTTACGTACTGCTTGTTCACACTGTCGAAGTGTTGAGTTCGCTAAGGATATCTGAGCCGACCATGATCATTGAGCTTGTCCGCAGATGTACTATGGACCAGACGTTCTCGTGGTAATGGTAATGTCTGCCATAGACGTTCCTTTTTGTGTTTGACTTGCAGCATTGAATATGCAAACTTGTGGTTACTCCAGTCGTCCGCTGCGAAGTGGATACCAGAGTCATTGACAGACAACGGACTTCAACTCAGCCTGACATATCCATATATCCTATTCTCTAATGTATATACGAACACTACACTCGAAGGTTACCAGCAGTCTCTGTTCGACACGCTTCAGACCGAAGGCTACATCGATCTCGGTCTTCTCATCCACTGCCATCAGAATGGCGTCTTCACAGAACAACAAACGCCGCTTCGCACCTCTTGGTCAAGCTGGCACTGATGGTGCACCTGCGCTACAGGGCATTGTGTTTGATATGGATGGGACGCTCTGTACGTGATGGTTCCAATTTTCCATGTCTGCGCACATGCAATCATAGTCAGCCTCAAGCAAAAAGAAAACGAGCCCTCTTGCATCTCCATCTCAGCCTCGTCCACATCCCAAACCCTCCAGACCGAATCTAATTAACAAACCCCAGGCGAGCCCCAAAACTACATGTTCGGCGAAATGCGCGCCGCCCTGTCCATCGACAAAGGCACCGACATCCTCGACCACATCTACTCGCTGTCCGCCTCCGAGCAAGAAGCCGCGCACGCCAAAATCCAAGCCATCGAGCGCAAAGCCATGGAATTGCAAGTTCCGCAAGCAGGCCTCGTCACCCTTATGGAGTTCCTGGATAAGCAGGGCGTGAGGAAGGGGATTTGTACGAGGAATTTCGAGTAAGTTGTTTTGGTTGTTTTAGAGTAGGAGGTTGGAGAGAGTGCCGATGGGGGGTTTGGGAGTGGCGAATCCCTAATTTTAGGGTATTTTCATGTTCACTAACGACCACAAACAGCACACCCGTAACCCACCTCCTAAGCACCCACCTCCCCTCCCACATCTCCGCCTTCCACCCCATCGTCACCCGCGAATTCCGCCCTCCCAAGCCCTCCCCAGCAGGCATCCTACACATCGCTAAAGCATGGGGCGTCGACATCAGCGGAGCGAGTCCTCATCCTGAAACCGGGAAGCAACTGCCATTGATCATGGTCGGCGACAGCATCGACGACATCATCGCGGGCTACGACGCAGGAGCTCTGACGGTGTTGGTCAAGAGCCCTGGTAAAGAGGAGCTGGAAGTGGATGAGAGGACGCATGTTGTTGTTGAGAGGTTGGATGAGTTGGTGGGGTTGCTTGAGGGGGGTATTGTGGCTAGGTAGATGGGATGGGCTGTGATATGACGTGAGGTTCCATGATTGAGGACAGATTTGCAGATAATTGTGAGCTGATTGTGTGTATTGCCCTGCTGGGTCATATTGCCGATGTGGATCGTTGTGTTCCCGCAGAGGATGCATGCTTATGCTATCATCGAGCCACATGTAAGCTGGTTCATAGAAGTTATATCATGAGACATGGACTTGTGGCAAATTGAGCACACGATCTTTTTGACACAATTGCTTTTGAACGATTTCCTGGTACTATGCTACAGACAGAGCCTTTGCTCTTGGCCAGGTCTTGGTTGTGCTTTCCATCCACTGCGCACTTTTCTGTTTTGTACAATTGGATTCGTGATGCGACTCTGCACCAGCGTGTCATGATGAACCCCTGAGAGCTTCGTGGCAACGATTTCCTCCCATGTGCTTATGGTGAGGATTGTGCCAGTACCCAATGAACGCCCGCTCCGCTCCAGACCTACCGCCTTCGGTCGAGCTGCTTTTTTTCTTCTTGTTTTTCCAAAGAAGTGGAAACATCACTCACTCCTTCTTCTCGGCGCTTTCCAACTTCTTGAGCGCGTCCTTCTTAGCCTTCTCCTTGCTCTTGCGCCTCTTGTCGCTGTAGTACCTCCACGCACGCGTAATACCAGCAGTGAAGAAACTCTTGATGGTTTGCGAAGTGCTAGGCCATGCCACAGTCTGCGTGACAGTCTTGACCATGACCTTGCTCAGGTTCTCTTGGCCCGCGATGCGGCGCTCGAAGTCACCACCTTCACGCTTCTTGAAAGCAGCTTGGCTGTCTTCATCCGCTGCTGCTTCCAGGACACTATCAAAAGCGGAGCCAGGGATGCCGAATTGCTTCTTGTACTGCCAGTAGAGTTTGGTGCGGAAGGCTTTGGGCAGACGGCGAACCATGTTGCCGCGCTTCTGGGGATCCATGTCTTGTTGCAGGTTGAGGCCGTTTTCGCCACCGAGTACGTCGTGCAATGCTGGCGATGAGCCAGTGTGGCGGATTGCGTCTTCTTTCTCCCAGCCAAGAGTGTGAGGGGTACGCGGGTCGACGAATGTGAGGTTGGGAAGGTTCGTGATCAGAGGCACGTAGAGCTGGCGGAAGCCTGGGAGTTGTGCTCCGACGATGTTGGACACCTTGTCTGGGTTCTCTCCTGAGAAGTAGGAGTTCATGCGAGGGTCGCCCATGTATGAAAGACCAGCGATGCGCTCGTAAAGCTGACGCTCGGTGAAGTTTTCAGGCAGCATAAGAAGAGCAGTGCGCAGCGCAGAAATGAGATTGACTTGGTTAGCCAAACGCACGCGTGGGTCGTCGCGGAGAATTTTGACGGGCTTCTGCAGACGTCCAGCAAGGTACAGAGTGTTCCATTCGCTCAAATCAGCTGAGAGAGTGTCGAGGTTCACAACGCCATATTTGATCATGGTGCCGTTGACAGTGATGTATGGGTTGAAGTAGACACCAGCGCCGATAGAGTCCTGGACCTTGGAGATTGCCGCGCTGGAGTATGGCAGGTACTTCAGACCGGAATAATGTTCAGGGTGTTGAGCCAGGTTGAGAGAGTGCCAGTGCTGGGTATGCGAAACGCCGAAAATGAAGTCAATGATTTTGGCGCCTCCGCTCTGCCATTCTTGTACGGCCTTTGAAGGGTTGGGGTGTGGACTCAGTCCATCAGCACCGCCGCCTGTGGTGTTGCTCTGACCAAAGACGCCGGAACCGTAGGCGAATGCGTATCGAATGGGCGCCCTGAATTGCCATAGTATCTGGCGCAGATCTTCCTTGAAGTCCTCGTTGATTTTAATGTGCTGGTTGTGACCGAAGTGTTCGTGCGGCAGATCTGAGAAGCGACTAATTTTGGCCAACTCGGCATCGTCTTCCCAGCCTGGCGGTAAGCTTGGGTGACCGTGTTCTGAAGGCTGTTGTGCATCGCTCTTGTCTTTTTGCTCGTCCAAAGTCCATCGCGTGGAAGTGAAGGTGCGGGTATATGCTGATGCTGGTTTGAGCAATGTAGGATGCGCACGACGCGATGTGATGTCAATGGCACGGGAGTTCACGCGCAGCAAAGAGTGCAGGAGCGGTGACCTCTGCGCATTGTGTTAGCTGGTGTAAAGTGGTGTGGAAGATTGGTTGTGATACCCACTGCCAGCGTCTGACGGGCCATGATTGAAGCAGAGGGGTGGTTGAAGAGGAATGGGTGGAAGAGACTGGTATTGATTTAAACGACTAATGCCATTATTAGCAGAGAGTAACGCGAAGTGAGGTATAATAAAGAGCGACGGGAGGCAGTGGATCAGCAGTGAGGGTTGAGGTGTTTCTTGTAGCTCCACAGGAAAGTACCTTTCAATGTTCCTTAAGTTACGCAGCCAAACAGCCAGCCAGCCAGCCAGCCAGCCAGCCAAACTCCGAGGCCGCCCGCAGAACGCCGATCGGCTTGTCGGCAGCAAGCGACAGCCAGCGCCGATTGTTTACCAACGCGACCCTGCGACAAAACACGAATTCGAGGATAACAGACGAACCTTGGACACCACCAACAACACCGCCGCGCTGGCGAGATACACTCCATACTAACAATCAACATGGCCGACAGGATATCCACAGAGATGCAGTCTTTTGCATCACGCGTCGCCACCTTCCAACAACCACACCAACTCAGCAAGCGCCGCGCTTCGTCGCAAGGGAAGAAGAAAGCACAACAAACCGCTGAATGGCCACATGAAAGCCCGTCGCCTGAAGAGGTATGTTAGAATTACTCGATACATTCGATCACACACTGACAGGCTGCAAGCTCGCTCGCGCCGGCTTCTTCTACAAACCCAGCCCAGACTCCAACGACAACGTACAATGCTTTCTTTGCGCCGTGAAACTGGACGGCTGGGAAGCTTCAGACAACCCATTACAAGAACACCTGGCACACTCACATGGTTGCGCATGGGCGCTGTGTCTCTCATGCTCGCGACAGGAAGGCGAACCTGAAGAGACGCGCGATCCCATGTCGGAAGAGATGGTGAATGCTCGGCGCACAACTTTCGAAGCTGGAGACGGCTGGGCACACGAAGGAAAGAAAGGCTGGCGATGCAAGATCTCAAAAATGGTGGATGCTGGCTGGACCTGCGACTTGAGCCCGGAAACCGAGGATGGAGCTACCTGCTTCTACTGCAATCTGAGCTTGGATGGCTGGGAGCCTAAAGATGATCCATTGGACGAACACAAACGACGAAGCCCGGACTGCCCGTTCTTTAGACTACAGGAACAATTTGGAGATGTTGCGCCCAAGAAAGGAAAAGGAAGAGCTAAGAGCAAAGCGAGGACCAGCACAGCAAGCAAGATTAGCAGGCAGAGTTCAGTCTCGCTTGCACAGTCCGAAGCACCAAGTCTCGTGGGTTCTGTGGACGAAGTCGCCGGTGCAGATGATAGTATCATGACTACCGGCACCACCTCATCGCAGGCTGGCACAAAAAGCAAGAAGACGACTGCAAAGGGAAAAGCTGTAAGCAAGTCAGGCAAAGGCAAGAAAAAGACGGCCCCGGTGGAGGATGAGGATGAGATGCAAGTTCAATATCCAGACTTGAGCCAGAACGCCCTGCAACAAGAGCCTGAGGAAGAGATCAGGGTATCCATGAACTCGCGCGACGTGGAAGACTTGGAGTCTTCGCAGCCGAAGAAGCCGGCGAAGAAGGGCCGCAAACCGAAGCAAATGGACTCCTCTACTCTGGACACCAGTCAGGTCGAATCACAGCCGAAGAAGAGAGGTCGGAAGCCCAAGATCAAGAGCGAGCCGGAACCCGAGCCAGAGTTCCAGCCTTATGCGCTTGAGCGAGCTCAGCCTGAGACACCAGAATTGCAAACCGAGTACGAGCCCAGGGAGAACGAGGTCGAAGCACAACTACAAGATGAATTGGACCAGTCCATGGACCTCCCAGATGCAGAATCCACGCCTCAAATGAAGACAAAGTCGAAACGTGGCGTTAAACGTGCGTCAGACGGCGCAAAGAAGCATGAACGTGACTCAGAACTAGTGACCGACGACTTCCCAGCGCCTCCAAAAGCCACGAAGGGCAAGAAGGGTGCGAAAGCAAAAGCTGTCGCCGCTGCTGAGGAAGTCGAGGTCGAAGCACCATCACAAGAACAGCAAGACGTATCTTACTCGGTACTCTCTACAGACATGGAAGCATCGAAGCCTGTCAAGGGAAAGAAGGGCGCAACGAAGAAAGGCACCAAAGGCCGCAAAGCCTCTTCTACGCGATCATCTAAGGCCGATGCTGCCCCAGAGCCGGAGCGTGAAGTGGAGCAAGAGGACCTCGATCGCGATGAACTGGAGATAGAAGCCGAGTTGGCTCGCATGGCAGAACAGCAGCGCGCGGTTGAGGATAGACTCATGGCTGAAGCTGCGCATGCGGAGAAGGAGAGGGCTCTGGAGCTTCGCCGCCTCGAGGAGGAAGACCGTCTTGCCGAGGAGGCGCGTATTGCTGAGCAGGCACGCATTGCTGAAGAGCAACGCGTTGCTGAGGAAGAACGTTTGGCCGAAGAGGAGCGTCTGGCCGAGGAAGAGCGTCTCGCAGAGGAGGAACGCTTGGAGGAGGAGCGTCTTGCTGAAGAAGAGCGCCTTGAGCTGAATGCGCTCGCTGAAGAGCAACGCCTTGCCGAAGAAGAGCGCCTCGCCGAAGAAGAACACATTGCCGAGGAGGAACTCGCTGCTGAAGAGAAGCGTCTTGCTGAGGAGGAACGCCTTGCAGAGGAAGAGCGTCTCGCTGAAGAGGAGCGTGTCGAAGAGCAACGTCGTCTCGACGCAGAGAAGCTTGCTGAAGAACAGCGTCTCGCTGAAGAAGAACGTCTCGAGGAAGAGCGCATCCTGGAAGAGGAACGCCTCGCCGCAGAGGCAGCCATTCAAGCCGAGCAAGAGAAGGAACAGGAGTTTGAGTCTTCTCCTTCAAGGATAGACGTCGTACACAGCTCGGGTCGTGCTTCTCGTCGCTCTCAACGCAGCACTGAGCAGATCAGCGTTCTCGAGTCTGACGAAATTGACGACCAAGTCCAGGGTACTTCTTCGCCCGCAGTCGCCAGACACACCAGCGCAGAGGCGAGAAGCTTCTCAAACGCTACTCCCAGCCCTGCTCAAAGCGACAAAGAGAACGTGCCCTCCTCCGCCATGCCTTCTTCGGCTGCTTTCAAGAAATCACAGCCCATCCTTTCGCCCACAGCTGCTCGCTACGCTCTGGCACCATCAACACCCAACCGCCTCCGCTCGCCAAACAGGTTCATCTCGCCTTCAAAGCAAAAGCTGGCAATGACAACCACGGTACCGTGGGAACCCGTAGACCTAGACGCCATGCTGATTGCCTCGCCCCAAGCTACTCCGGGCTCGCTCGCCTTGCAACTCGCCCAAGCTGCAGGTGGTTTGACCGAAGAGGAGAAGGGCATGAGCGTGGAAGAGTGGGTTAGGTGGCGTGCTGAGATGGAAGCCGACGAGCTGAGGAGGAAGTGTGAGACTCTGGTCCTCGGGTTCGAGAGGCAAGGTGTCAGAGGTCTTGAGTGCTTGAGCGCGATCAACACGACTGGTTGAGAGGCGGGTTGGAGATCCGTTTGATGTGTGATGACTCTCCTAGTTTTCGGGGCTTCCAGGATGGCGGTTCGCATGGCGTTTTGGGTTAGTCTTACGCGGAAATGGATACGAACAATGGAGACAGGGCTAGCTGTTGGTATATGATGCAGAGTGGCTTTGAAAGCCTGAGGATCTACATAATAGTGCAACTTGGTCTAGAGAGCAAACGCAACGCCATCGTACCTATCAGTCTGTCTTCCACATCGATACCCATAACATACGTGGTAACAGACGGCACGTGTCTAGTAGCGGTATAGCGCGGGCTACACATTGAATCTTTGTGTACAGCACATCTCCGATACACCCTCGGCTTCGGTGTCTTGGTAATCGCAAACACACTGTCAAAGCGGCCAAGGTCCGACGTCCAAGCATCACGGACACCGCCCGACCGCCATTCATATAACTGCCCAGCACGCCCACAAGGACTTCCCAGACCTTGTGTGCTCAACTCACCGCGACTCGAAGAATCTCAGTGTCTTGGGAAGCAGAGTTGCCAATCCAGTCTGCTACGATCAGCGAAGACATACGGCCCCACTACCGATTGACAGTATGTCTGATCGCGGACTCTACCAGACTCTCCGTGACGAAGATGTCGAAGACTGGTCCGATCGATGCGGAGGGCACCAAATGATTTTCTGGAGAAGCGGAGATCTTGGAGTCTATAAAATGTTCGTTGTCATTGGTTGAGAGGAGGAGCTTTTGAAGTAGCACAAGCGCAATATATCCACATCCAACGAAAAACTCCTCCCTTCACGATGAAAGACAACCCACCAGCACAAGCAACAGAGCACGTAGCTGCCAGCCTCGATCATAATGTCGCTCGAAGCCAGTCAATCGGTGCTTCCTGCGAGCGCGAGCAGAAGCAGGCGCTCTCAGAACACGTCGAAGACAAACCCCCCGAGGCACCGCTCGATCCGATTGCAATGTTAAATGACCCAGACTTTGCGGCCAAAGAGAGAGCTCTAGTCAGATGCCTTGACATGACTTTCATACCGTGTCTGTGGATTCTGTATTTCCATAACTACTTGGACAGGAACAATATCGCGTAAGATGATCCTCGTTCCTATGCTGTCCTCGTTCCAACACGCTAACAAAAGCTCAGACAAGCACGCCTCAGCACCTTCGAAGAAGACCTCGGACTCACTGGCACAGATTTCAACTCAGCCATCTCGGTCCTCACGGCCGGATACATGATCGGACAGATCCCCTCGAACATGCTGCTGACTCGAATCCGCCCCGGGCTCTACTTGTCAGGCTGTGCCTTCGTGTGGTCCTGCTTGTCAGCTGCGACAGCCGGCGTCACGAATCTGCAGACGCTACGGGTCGTTCGGTTCTTCCTGGGCCTGGCCGAAGCGCCCTTCTTCCCAGGTGCCGTCTTCTGTCTGTCCTCGTGGTACACTCGCGGCGAGATCGCCCGGCGTATCACTTGCCTCTACGTCGCTCTGTGCATCGCCATGGCGTCGTCTGGTCTGATTGCCGCTGGCGTGTTCAACAATCTCCACGGAGCGATGGGACTCTCAGGTTGGCAGTGGCTGTTCATCATCGAGTCTGCTACAGGGGCGTTCTTTGCGCTCGCGGGGCCGTTCTTCATTCCTGATTTTCCCGGTTCGACGACAGGCGCGGGCGTGTATTGGCTATCTGAGGATCTGAGGAAATTTGCGGCTGCGAGAATTGCGGCTGATCGTGTTTCTGAGCCGGAAGCGAGCCATTCGGTTTGGTATGGTCTTCGTTTGGCGCTTACTGATGTCAAGATTTGGGGATTTGTAAGTGTCGCCAGACCGTCCAGAAAACGTGAACAATATCCGCAAGCAAGAGTCCTAACATCCATCAGATCGCCCTAAACATCAGCATCTCATGCGCATTCGGCTTCAACAACTTCTACCCAACAATCGTCCGCGCCCTCGACATGGGCTCAACGACAATCACGACTCTCCTCACAGCCCCACCCTACTTCATGACCGCCTTCACAGCCATGTTCGTCGCCTGGAACAGCGACCGCCTCAAAGAGCGCGGCTGGCACATCACCGGACCCATGGTCGTCACAGTCGTCGGATACATCATCTCAGTCGCCACTCTCCGCCCAGCCGCCCGCTACACCGCGTCGTTCCTCTACATCGGCGGCAGTTTTTCCGCCAACCCACTGGTGATCACGTGGGCGGTGTCGACGCTGGGCCGCACGCCTGAGAAGCGCGCTGCTGGGACTGCGGTTGTGAATGTTATGGGGTTCATTGGGAATCTCGTCACGCCGTTTTTCTTCCCGTCCTCGCATGAGCCGAGGTATTTGATGGCTATGCTGCTTATGATGGCTTGGAGCTGTGTGACGGTTGGGTGTGCGCTGTTTTTGAAGTGGTTGTTGAGGAGAGGGAATAGGAGACTTAAGGAAGAAGCTGAGTTGCAGGGTACGCCTTATGTGCCGTACACCACGTGAGTGCGTCCAGCCCTTTTTTGGCAAGGCGTACGTGCATGATCCGAGGCGCAGACTGTGTCATGGAGCGTTTGTCCGCAAGCAGCATCGAGCAAAAGGACCTGATGATGTGGGTGGATATTGAGATGGACGAAGAATGGCACGAGCATACCATAGCGTTGAGTTCAGGAGGACAAGGAAACATTTAAAGCCAGCCTTTGCATTCATTAGTATGGTGATTGTGATTCAAAGCAGTGAAGAGTTGATACTACATACGTGAGATTTGACCTCTTGGGAGCATAGTGGAATGATATTGAGGCCAGCTTTGAGTCTGACAGCGAGAGACATGGTGAATACTCACATGGCAGTGATAGACAGACATAGGTAGAACGGTGAGAACGGCCTCCGGCAACTCGAAACCTCAAGAAAGATCCAGCCCCAGCTGATCCTTCTTCCTCCGGGTGCCTGCATCTTGCATCGAGAGCCGCACGCATCACCCGCCGCCGTGTAACCAAGATACAATGGTACATGCAGAAGATCAACGTCGATCAGCATAACAACGAACAACGACATCACAAAACATACACAGAGCTTATGTATCCCCCTCGATCGCAGTCGCCCAGATCGGTCCCACAGCCACAACGGCCGGCCGGCCGCCGCCGCAACGTACCGCACGTGCTACGGTTTTGCGAAATGTCCGCCCTCCCCTGCCTACCCCATGTTAAAAATGGATCTAATCTCGGCAGAGCACAAGGTGGAATCTCGCTACGAGTCAAGGCGAAAAGGGCCAGCGCTTACACCGGTTGTCAAAGCACTTCAAACCACCTCGCAAAGGGCGGAAGTTACCAGCGAGATCTTCCCTGTATCTCACTTCCAATAGACTCGACTCCACTGTTGGTGCTATCTCAATCACAACTCTTGACCCTTTTTGCTGGGGGCCTAGGACCATCCTTTGAGCCTCTCTCTCACAAGACGCCGAGACACCTGCACGCTAGTTATCAGGGTCTCTAAGGGCGAGGCTTGCTTTTCACGCTGCCGCGCCGCGGCCCTCTATATTACGCGAGAATAGAGGGGTTGGTCTCGGCTACGGATGTTACCTCTCGAATGGAGGTGTGTGTGTGCCTGGCGGAGCATCGCAAACACGGCTCGTCGCGTCAGCAGTCATCGAGAAAAGGTTTCGAGACGCGGCACACACACACAAGTCCAGCGGAAGGGCCAAGTCAAACAACACAGACGCAACAAAGGACCAAGCTGGCTGCGCCCGGCCTTGTTTTGTCTTGGGACGAGTAGTTACGCAGGTGTTTGTATGGGCAGCGTGGCTGGGGGAAGCCTGCCCATGTTGGCACTGGAGATTTGGCCCTTTTTGCCCGCAATCGCAATATACTGCGAATCCTGCCGGGGGTTGGTCCAGTAGTAATTCATCCCCAAGCCTCGCCTGATGCGCATCTGTGCTGCGGCTCAACTCTGCACACCATGACAGGTGCGCGCGCGCGGCTATCACCATCATCATTCCATCCTTATCCCTCCTCGCTCCTCCTCCCCACCGCTGCTACTGCTGTCTCTCTCTTTTCGCGATTTGTTGGTTGATGTGAAAGCCTAAATACATATATCCTTTTGTGCGACATGAGGAATACTTAGCCTTTCCGGTGACGTTGGGTGTTTCATACCGTTGAACATAAGGTACATAGGGGACCGTCTAGAACGAACCTACTTACTCCTTGCGCGCTTAAATCTGGACTCGAGGGCCGGTATCCGGTGGCTGGTTTTTGGAGCTCATCTTCTCTGGACGGAACGACTATCTGGTAATTAATCTTGGGATACGACACGGCAACCGTTATGGCAATTGGCTACAGCCCGATGAAGGGCGGTCGGGATCTGAGCAGCAGTGGAAGCGGTAGCACCGGAAAAGCATCGCATGAAGGGCGCGAAGGTGGCGCGACCAGACATGCTCGCGCTGACTCGAAGACGAGGTAAGTCGCATTTGCGTCAGAGTATCTCGCTCGAGTCATTCATTCTATCATGACTGTTAACACTTCGCGCAGCAGCAATGGGGGTCTATCACGCGGCAAAAGTACGAGAAAACCAGAACCCAGGTACACGCCTCTCCCGGTCGGCGCAAATCCTCGCATACTATGTCTCGACGGTGGCGGAATCCGAGGAATTGTCCAACTGGAAATCCTGCGTGGCATCGAACACGCTCTAGGCGACCATATTCCGGCTCCGGCTTTCTTCGACCTCATTGTCGGCAGTGGTACTGGCGGTTTGATCGCGATGACCTTGTCGATGCGCGGCCAGACCGTCACCACATGTATTGATCAGTTCAAGACGATTTGCGATCGCGCTTTCAGGCCGAAGATTAAAGCTGCGACGCCACTGGTGCGATCTATCAGTGCCAAACTGGGTAGTGGTAGACAATACAAGTCAAAGTCGTTGTATACCGTCTTGCAAACGACATTTGGCGACAACAGCAGCCTTCTGGAATCGCCAACTTACTTCACATCAGGCAGTCGAGTGGCTGTGGCATCGGCGCATGGAGATGAGCAAGATCCCTTCCTACTGGCGAACTACCCTAGACCGGAGACCTTAGAAGTGCAACACGAGCAAGACCCAAAACTCAAAGTCTGGGAGTCTGTGGCGGCGGCCATTGCGGATCCTGCATTCTTTCCGCCTTTCGAACATCAAACACAGACCTACCTGGACGGAGGATTGAAATGTGGCAATCCCGTTGCACTCGCAGACAAAGAAAGGCGTCTTCTCTGGCCCGAGGCCGAGGATCCAGATCTCTTCTTGTCCCTAGGCACTGGACAGCACAGACTCGAAGTTCTGCAGAAGCTACAAAAGCAGTCCAGTGGTAGTCCCGAAAGGGACACGACGAACGCCAGGCCCGCAAGACCCCGGATGTCCAGACGATGGTCGTTACGAAAAGAAGAAGTCAATGTCGATGAAGAGAAGGCCTGGGCTGCGTTCAAACTCGACATCATGCGCGATGGATTCGAAGAGAAAGGGAGGAACTATCTTCGACTGAATCCGGATTTGGGCAAATCGCCCCCTACAAATGACAACAAGCAAGAAATTGAGTCCTTGCAAGACAATGTTCGAAAGGGCCTACAAGGCTCGCACAAGGCTAGGGCTCTGCGCAACATCGCCCATCGGCTGGTAGCATCCTCTTTCTATCTGGACTCTCGCTCAACAGTGACAGGCGAATTCGGCGAGCGAGCATTCTCAGGCACACTCGCCTGCCGCTTCAAATACGGCAGCACTCAACTACGCGCTCTAGGCCACATCCTCCGGGACCGAGCGATCGACGGCTTCGAACCGTACTTCCTAATCAAACCCGACGCCACCAGCAAATACCAATCCTCCAAAGTCGTCTTCACAAAAGAAATCGTCCGCGTCATGATCGAGCGCGGCATCTTCGCCCTCCCCAGCATCTCCATCCCCCTCCAAGACGACCCCCGCGAAAGCACCATCAACCTCTTCTTCGAGCCCGCCGACACCCTCGAGCCAGATGGCTTCCCCATCAGCGGCTTCCCCGACATCCTCGACAACACCCTCACGCGCCAACAATCCAACCTCGAAAAATCCGCAGCCGCAGCCTCCAACAACAACAACATCAACTCCTCCCGCCGCCAACGCGCCCACTCCTACCAACCCCTCAACTCAACCGGCCAAATCCCCACCTCAGGCTTCCTCTCCCGCGCCAAAAGCACCAGCGTCGTACCCTCAAACGTCAAATACAAGCGCGCTACCTACTCCCACCCCATCACCAAAGCCACTTCCCCGCGCGTATCATTACACGACATCATCGCTGAAGAGCACGACGAAAATAACGGCGCGTTCGTTGAGCGCAGGAGCAGCCAGTTCTGGTCGTATATCGGCAACCGCCACATGGCGAACAGCCCGGAGTTGTATTCTGCCGAGGAGATTGAGCGGTTCGCGCCGAACAGCGCGCACGCGAGGAATTCGTCTGTGGCGACAGATATTTTCGCGGATGAGGTTTATGGGTATGGTGGGGGTGCGGATTTGATGTGGAGTCCGTTGGAGGGGAGGGCTGAGAGGGTGGTTGAGATGGGGAGGGGGGATGTCATTCCGCCATAGAGGGAAGGAGTGAGCCGGGTTTATGGAATGACGTGATATGATATGGATGGAGCGAGACTCGGCGAAGATCGAGAGACTCGTTTCTCGCCACAGCGAGATCCAGCAACTATTCCGCTGTTGGCGCGACGACTGCTGCCCCGATCGCGATACTGAGCGCCGCCGAGGTGAATAGACACCGACCGCGCCACATCGAAGTCCGGGGCCATCAAGGAGAGAGCTAGCCGAAGCTCTTGCTCGACATCGCCAGGATCTGGAAAAGCAGCATTGAGATGTGTTGCCTGCAGTGGTCAGCTATGGAAAACACACAAGCCTTGAAGGAAGCAGAAGAACCGAGAGAAGTGTTTCTTTGCCCGATGATTGGAGTCTCCGCTAGGTTTCTGTACCTGAGCCCAGCAAGGCGCGGCAACGCCTGACATTAAGACAAGGGTCGCTGGAGACCATCGAAGCCAGCAGTGGTCTTGGAAAGTAGAGTAGTCGAAATTAATAACGACGAGTACCATTGTCTGTCGAAAGATAGTGATCAGACGTACGCTATCATATTGGGAATGTTCATGTTGCATGCAAATTCACAAGTCAGTCCTTCCTTGGGCAATAATCTTCAAGTGTTTGTGCCCAAATATATTTCTTGCCGCCCAGTGAACATGGGCACGAAACTCTGTTTTTTTTTTTCTCTTTGACTGCTTCGCATTCGCCCATTTGTATACCCAACAAACACGTTTCCTTTCACACTCGGGCAGCAATACATATACCGCCCATTGTAATCAATGATGCTTTTGATGGGCTACGATAAGAAACATCCATGTATTAAAGCCTGTAATGTCCTTGGCAGTTTTCGGAGCTCGCGAACAGAACTCCGTCCGGAGTCTTTGAATCGGAAAGTTTATTTTGTGCATGTGTTGCGCGGATGTGTTTCTGCAGTTCATCGGTTCCTGTGCCATGTCCTACGCGAGCGGCGGCAACTTGGTCTGCCTGCGAGCAAGCAGTTGGGCCGCAGTTCCACGATTAAAGTTAATGCACAGTTTATCATGATGTGGACTCGCACATCGGAAAACACGTTTGATGCAAATGCAATGCGATGCAATGCAATGCGGTGCGGAAACGGAGCTGCCTCCTCGAACCGACCTGTCACGGTTTCGTATGGCACGGGATGTGCGTGAGCCGCAGGCGCTGCGCCATGCACGGCGGTTGGGTCGTAACAAACACACACATACGCGCGCGCACCCGGTCGAGCCGTCGGACCTCCAGGCTAGTGCGAGCGAGGGAGGCTGCGAGTGCGAGGGTTTTTTGTTCTTTGGGTGTCTCGCGCGCGGCAGGATTCATGGCCTGCAGACGGGAATGCTAGCAGTGGTGCGCCATCTCGAAGGCCAAACGCTGCGGGTGTTGGAAGGCCGCTGGAAGAAGAAACAGCACGCATGTGACAGCGCGTGTGCATATGCATGAGACAGTTTGTCTGTCGCGTGCTGGATGTATGTATCATCAGGTAGATAAGCTTGATAAGGTACAAGAATACTGTCTCGGTGGATATGGACCGCGGTGTAGACAGACTACTATCTGGTGGCGTGCGCCCTAAAATCCTGGGGTGTTTATTTTGGGGGGGCCCAGATGCAATGAGTAAGAAATAGCGGAGATGTATGCAGAAAGAGAGTGCTCTCAAATCACAAGAGGGACTGTTATTGCAAGGGTTCGGAGAGAGTCTCAGACAGGAAGACAAGGCAGATGGTTCGTCTGGTTGCAGATGGGAGTACCGTGCAGGGACAGCGTGGTGCTCAACACCGGCGGTGCCTGTGAGACACTACGCGGACAAGGACACAAGCACACGCATGCCGGCGAGCAGTGCGTGTGAAGGGTGCGGTTAGCCGGACACGAAGGACGAGTGGAGGATTGCTTGCTTGCATGTGCGCGCGCTTGCTGCCTCCTTCTCTCGGCTGTAGAATTAAAAGCATGTTTGCCAGAGGCGCGCAGTCCGCAGAGACAAACACGGCAGAGGTAATGTATCAATGGGAAACGCGCGAAATAAAGTGAAAATCAGGGCAGATCGAGTGTTGTTGCACGAGCGTACGAGGGGAAATCAAGCCGCGAGGTCTGGACCGGCGTAGACCGTGGAATCTCTCTCACATTCTCAGCTTGCTCCTCCACTCGACCTTCGTTTTGCTGCTCTGCACGCGCGACCGGCGAGAGAGAGAGCTACAGTACAGCAACCCTAACTCGGCCTGGCCTCTTTTCTGCCTCACAATAATCTCATCTCGTACTGCTTGCCTGCTTGCCTGCTTGCTTGTGGCCGGCCGCAGCAGCACTGCATTGCACCGCCGCATCTCACCCACCTCTGCCTGTCCTCTCTTCCTGCTGCTCTCTGCTCTCTGCTCTTCCTCGCCCACACCCACCCCCAGCACACGTGCCACCCGTCCAAACGACCAGCTGCACCCTCGACCACTCTCTCGCTCACTCACTCTCTCTCTCTCTCGTGATCCTTCCGCCGTCTTCCACCTCTGCACCCTCTGACTGCTGTCGCTCTTTTTGCTGCCTAATTGCCGCCCCGTCGCTGTTTTCGTCGTTGATCGTCGCCCCAAGCTCTTTTTCCATCCTTCACTCCCACTCTACCGCCCTCGCCGCCGCCGGCCCACTCGAGCCACTGCACTCCGCCGCCGATCCTTTGATTTTGTCAAACCGTCGAACCCACTCACCACCCTCCGAGCACCACGCCCCCGGAGACCCGCCGCCGTCCGCTGCAGTTATCCGTGACACTGTACCCATTGTTTGCTTGCTTGCCGTCGCCGTCTGCACCCAGCTTTGTCATACGCTCTCCAGCCGCGACAACAGCGACTGCCGCCACTTGCTCCTCCCTTACTGTGGGCAGGCACGCAAGCGCAAACTTCATCCCAACCCGGCCCCTTCCTTACATGGGGCCTGATTCAGAGGGCTCATCGAAAGCTGATGCCCAGAACAATGCCCTTCTCCCTCTCGCCCTGAGAGCCTTTCCCTCGCCCGCCCTCAGCGATGGCTCCCTAGACTCTCCTACGCTCCAACGAACTCTGGCCTCTGCAACCACGCCTGCTCCATGGACCCCGTACTCGGCATATCCTGAAGCTTCTGCCATCATACCCGCGGAACCCGGCGCATCACGAGAGACCCTCATCATGACTCCTCAATCGGAACGCTCGAATTCCAGTCTTACGAGCGACATGAATCTCATTGTTGGTGGCGCTCTGGCTCCAATCCCACAGCGTCCGCTCGTAAAGGCAGGGCCTGGCCTGCGTCTGCCGTCTTTCGAGGCCATGGGCATTGCATCACCCCATCCGGACAATATCGGCCTACCAGGTGCTGATGACGCCGCAGCAAGTCTGGCACGCGAACGTATTCTTGGTCTGACATTACGATCGCGTTCGGATCCTGGGCGCGTTGAAGGCACCGCTCTTCTATCGCCAGACGTTGGCAGCGCACCCGACCTACAACAATTACCGTCACCAAAGTCAAGTTCACATCCTCAACCAACGCCACTTCACCAGTATGTGCATACGCTCACTCCGCCCGCCGAGACCGGCGAACCTTCTTGGCGACCGTCAATAATGACAGCGGTCATGGATTCACCGAACACGGAACCTGGGCTGGCAGTCAGTCAAGCGGATGCGGGTGATCAGTCGGTTCAGGCGGCCAGCGGTGCCATGCAGAATGTAACAATAAGTACACCTGCAATCACTGGAGAGCGTTCTTGGCTTGAAGAGGCTGTACAAGCAATTCGTCAGTCTCAATCCACGTACACATGAGTGAATACACTAACGATACAACAGTTTTCAACCTCAGAACATCATCAGTACCCACACCACTATTGAAGATCTTGTCACATGCACTTCCCAGTCCCTCCCAGACAGGTCATGCATACACCAGCATCATCGAGGCCATCCATGATTCGACACCTTCGAGTCCTACTGCTTGGATTAATCTCTTCCACGCCATCCCTGGACGTTTCAACCTCGAGGAACTCCCTACATCACCTCCGAACACCCCCGGCCCACCAATTGGAGGCGATGACTACTTTACTCAGAAAATCTTCGGAAGTGCAGTACCGATCACCGATTACCAAGCTGACCTATCGTCGATGCCTCGCTCACCCAGGCCCGTCGTCCCTCCTGACTCGATCGACGTCTCCATTGTTGAGCGCTACATCCCTCCATCCAGCCCGCGAGAATTCAAGGGCATGTTCAGTGTCGACGGACCTTCAATTCTGATAGACCGACTCATCGAGCTTTCACCACAAAATGGCAGTCTTGTCTTCATTTACCCTACACGGACCGGCGCAACAACATTCATGCACGAGTATCTCTCGCCAATTCTGGATCCGGTACTCAGGTCGACAGTGACTGCAAATGGCCTCTCTTCCGAGCTCTGCCAGTCTCTAGGCTCCATGCCTGCTGTGAACCTACTTCCCGAACACGCCGAACTCGAACGCAAGATGATAGCACTTTGCGCACATCTCACACACCGCAGCGCGACCATGGCCCGCTTCCACGGCTCACGCGCGACCTTTAACATGGTCCACTCGTCTACCAAGGAAGTACCTTTGAACCGTCAAGTCTGGGCGAAGGACTGGTGGACGAAGCAGGAGAAGACCCGCGTCACAGAAGTCGTCATGCGCAATGCCCAGGAGGCCCAGACGAAGAGTAGCAATCGATACGTCGACAGACCTCCTTCAGCGACCGAGCTATGGCAGAAACTTCTCAAAGATGTCGAGACCAGGCCTTACGACCCCGGCTGTGAACCCAAGAGAGGCGTTGAAGTTGCTGTGTTTGTGATCAAGAGGTCGGAGTAATGAAGGGGAACGAGGAAGACGCGGCACTTGCGCTCTGCGAGCGCAGGAGCCAGCGACATGAGATGAATTTTTACGACGACCTTTCATGAAATTACTAGAAGAGCAGGAAGAAGCAGAAAGCAGCGTCGCGCTGACTGGAAGCTGAGCTGAGCTGCGTCTGTCAAGATACGGGAACGGAACGGACGAGGAGAGAGAGAGAGCGCAGAGTTCGATTGAGTGATGCAGTTTGTTTTGTGACATCGGCAACAGAAACACAGAAGGAAGAGGCGAGAATCAGCAGCAGCAGCAAATGGGACTGTGAGAAATACAGAAAGAGGCAGTTTACGCTACTCAAGGAAGCAGAATTGTTAGTTTTCCTTGGACCGACCCTCTCCCGTCTTTTCTTTGGTTCTTCTCTATCACATTCTTCCCAACCAAGTTTGTTTCCCTGTCCTGCATTTTCTGCAGCGTTGCGATTTGAGTTTCTTATACACCGGTGGATCCTGGATTATCCACAAAGTAGTTTCGACTGCGTTCGGAGTCTATGTAATCAGTCCGTGGCGCCTTTGCGTCTGCTGTCGTTTGCCCGCTGGAAATACTACGTGGGTTACATTTACATGTTGAGGTTTCCAGTCAAAGGATACGAAAGCTGGAACCTGAGGTTTCAAGCAGGCAGGTGCTTGAGCGGCGGAGTCCTTCTCTCGCCTGCACTGTGCTTGTAGTGATACATTTGGAATAGGTGCCTTCAGATTGGCACTGCTTTGTTCACATAAAATGTACATGTAAGTTACATTTACATGCAAGTGATGGATTTTTAGGGTTGGGGTTGGGTTGATGCTGACATTGAGAAATTCCATCTTCAATAGGTACATGTAGTGTATGATCAAATCGGGTTCCAAGGTATTTATAATATATTAGAATGAGTCGGGACTTCGTTGAGCTGTCGTCAGGGGGGGCAGTGGGAAGGTTGTGTGGGTGCACTGTCGCGATATTCGGGTTTATGACTCTGAGGTCTTTGAGATGCTGGGCTTCCACCGGTTCAAGATGTGAGCACACCAATTCCTCCAAAACGAAAACTTTGGCCAGACTTTCTCTCACTTGCTATGCAAGACGACGATTGGTATATTTAAATTGATATAACGTAAGGTGATAACGATAAGTGCAGACCAATGGACGTAACAACCAATATCATCACGAGAAATCCATCGGTTTCCATAGGCCAACAAACGAAGCACAGTCTGAATCGGCGATACGAACATTCACACAAACAATGCATTTCAATTAACACGCGCGCGCTGAGGCGGCGCCGTCGTCGTCGAGCTATTACACAAATCCTCCCATATTACCCGTCATAGACACTATTCGTGTGCCTTTGGCCCTTCGTCTATGATTTCCTCCGACCGACCCAAAACGCCGATCTCGAAATGCTTTCATTCATCAGCAGGTTTGACCTGATCAGCCGCTTGCTGGCGGCTCTTCTCGAACATCGCCTTGAAATCGGCGTTGCTCCTGGCCGCGCCAGCACCGCTCTCGGCGTTGGAGCCATCGCCCTTAGGAGCACTGCTACTGCCAACGCCTCCGAAGCCGCCTCTCTTGAATCCGAGCCCGCCTCTTCGTCCGCCCCGCTGTTGGCCTGGCCTTGAGACGGCAGCTGGTCGTAAGCCGCCGAAGCCAGTAGCAGGAGCTGCAGCTGCACTACCGTCCTGAGTCTTTTTGCCCTTCGCGAATATCTCGGCGACATCACCGGTTCTGACCTTCTCGCCCAGGGCGGAACAGTCGACGCCTCCACGCACGTTGAATGCGACTTTGATGTCAGCAAACTCGACGATGGCAGCGTCCTGCTCTCTGCGCAGCTGAATCTTAATGATTGGGCCGTGCTTCTCCATCTCCGAGCGGATGCGTACATCGTTGACAGTGTCGGGGAGGTTCAGGATAGCAACCTTTCGTTCACGGATGGTCTTGGCCATCTCTTCGCTGCCGGTGGTGTGAGGCGCCGATGCCATCGAGACGTCGGAACCGCGGCGGTCGTTGTGCCCATTCGCTGATGGCTCGGGTGATGCGTCATGCTTGATAATGATATCAGTCTTGCGAGCTTTATCCTTGGGGGCGTCTCCGCCACGAGGGGTGGAAAACTCGACATTGAGAATACGATCGTAGAAGGGCTTGTTGTTGGCTTGCTCTACTGCTCTCGTCGCTTCGTCGGCGCTGGAGAATACAACAAAGCCGTTACCAAGACGCACGCCATTGGCACGCTTCAGCAGGTTCATGGAGACAACGTTACCGAACTGACTGAAGAGCTTCTTGATCTCTCCCTCATCAGCGCTGTTCTCGAGGTTCTTCACGAAAACCTCTCTGCCTTCGGCTTGGGCGCCAGATCGGTTCTTCTTCGCTTCTGGATCGGCGATCTTGGCCAGAAGTCTGTGGTGACCATCAAGCATTTTATCGTTCAGCGCATCCTCTGCAGCCTGCGCCTGCTCCGCAGTGAGGAATTGCACGTAGCAGAAGCGGCGGCGACTGTTGTACTTGAGACTCGGGAAGCGAACATTGACCACTTCGCCATAGCTCTCAAACAATCTGCGAACAGCAGTCTCGTCGTACTCAGCCGGGTAGTTGGCAACATAAAGTGTGCTCCGGCTGCCGCTCTGAATATGTACTTCGCGACCATTGAGCTCTTTGCCATTACGCACCTTCGCGGTGTTGACATCTTCGGGTACTTCAAATTCCACCGTTGCGACAGCTGAGCTTTCACTTGGTTTCTGTACGATATTCACCGACTTGATAGTGCCACAGTCGCGGAAGAACTTCCTCAGATCCAGCTCCGCGACGCTCGCGTCGAGGTTCGTGACAGTGATAGTCGAATTTTCGCGGTCTCGTTTCGCTTGTGCATTCGCCGACGCAGAATGGTCTTCAGCCTCAGCAGGCTTGTCATCCTCTTTGGTCTTGGACTTTTTGTGCGTGTTGTCTTCCGAGGCTTCATCGCGTTTCCGCTTTCCATTCGTCGCTGCTTCCACTGCCTCAGGAGCCTGCATAGCAGCCACCTGCTCCTCAAGCTGTTGCGCCGCTGTCGCCGCAGCTTCCTCCGCTTCCTTTGCCCGCCTTGTGGCTGTCCGTTTGGAGTACTCTCTTGCTTCAATACCGGCAGCCTGCAACTTTTCCACACTTTCGTGTTGTTGGAAATGCGTCATGTAGAGGTCAATGGCGCTCTCAGGCAAATCGATATGCTTCTGTGAAAGCATCTCTTCAACAACACCTGTTGCTAAGTGAGGTGCGGTCTCTGTTGTCTCGATGCGATGGCTGTCACTCAAACGGTGATGTGCCCAGAATAATAGCTCCCAGTTGTAGTACTTGAGCCAAAACTCAAAAGACTTGGACTGCTTGGGCACAAGCGTGCGCCATATGTTGCGAGCGTCGTCGATGCGTCGTGCTTCCGCAAGGAACTTCATTTGAATTCTTTCCAATCGGTAGAGTGGGTCTCCCTGGAAGTCTTCACCATACACCTTTGTACCAGCTTGTTGAACGTCTTCAAGAGCCATCATGATGCCAACTTCGGCTGTATCAAGGTCGTCCTCGGAGCTTGTCGAAGTAAACGCATTGCGACGGAGGTAGCTGCACCACTCCACGAGTACCTTCACAAGCTCCTCCATACCGCCAACATCCAAGAGGCCAGAGTTGGTGGCGCGATGCTTGATTGCCTCAATTTCGTGATATGGCTTGCGCTCGACGTCGGAGCGCAGGATTCGCTTAGCCCAAAGCTCGCCAGACCACGGGCAATGTCTTGTAGCGCGTTCCAAGAGAGGGAGAACCGAACTGGTCGGGTCATGTGAAGATGGCTTCTCGCTGATGACAAAGTCCACGTAATCGAGCCACCACTCTGTGTATGTAGGGAATCGTAGCAACGCACGCTCGAATAAAGCGGCACGGAGCTCTTTCTCATAAGGACCTCCCCGCTTCTTAGATCTGCGGGTCTTCTCCCACTTCAAGTATCTGGTGAACTCGCCGAACGCTTCATTCTTGTCACCAGAATTGATCGCACGTTCAAGCTTGAGTTCGTGTTCGTCGCGAAGACCCATTTGGACCTTTGCGTGTTCCGCAATTTCGTTGATCTGAGACATGGCCGCCTCCCAGTTGTCACCGTGAATCCTGGTCATCAGGGGCCAGAAGAGCTGACGAGTTTCCTCCCAGCCGGCACTCGGAATCCGTAGTCGTTCGATGAAGTGGCTTTGCGTCCTTTCGAGGTCCTGCCTGCTGGCCGTATTGAGATCTTCAGGTTGAATTGCCGAGATGTATCGATTCCAGATGATATGACTTTGGTCAATTCGCCATTGTGTAGCAGGCACAGCTTGCTCCAGAACATTGACAAGCATGTCTTTGGTGAAGAGATCTTTGCAAACTTCCTTGTCGTCCTCGCTCCAGCCTGATTGGTTCGAGCCGGGCAGGTTGTTGCACGCCGCATGACTTGACTCGATCCAGTTAGCATAGGCAGACCACAAAGCGACCGATGTTGGTTCATCCTGCACTGCTTTTTGGAATAGTTCGGTGACGGCGATGCGCTCCTCGCTCGATTTGGCAAGCACAACTTCGTCAGAGAGCCACTCTAGCCAGACATCTTCACCAACTGCAAAGCGCGAATCCATCGATTCGCGTGCTTGGCGAAGTTCGGCAAGCAGACCAAAAGTTTGCGGATCCTGACCTTGCTCGTCGCTACCCTCCGGAGGAAAAGAGTGAGTGACGAAACCCTTGTGCAGAAGGCTGATAAGCTGCAGGTGCGAGTCGTATGCATATGAGCTTTCGCCGAGATGATTCAGCAGATCCGTTACGGTTTGCGATTCAGTCTCGGTTAGCGCATTTGACGTGAAGGTGCGCGGTGGCGGTGTCTGGGCGGGAGCCTCGGCCATGGTGATGTCGGCGACCGATTGCGAGGAGATGGTGCGGCCGATGGGTGGTGCAGCAGCAGACGATTGAGCGGCGACCGATGGCGAACGACGTGTGGCAGTCGTGTTTGCAGAGTCGTTTCGCGAAAAGGGTTGACGTTGCAAGGCAGCTAAGTCTGGAAGTTGCGGAGCGGGATTAGCCGTCCTGGACGTTTGGGTAACAGGTGAACTTGCGCGAGACTCACCGGCCAGCGTGTCCATCTGAGGCGTGGAGCGTGTCGAGCTTTGCGATGAATGCCGATGCGCCATGACCGGACGCTGTGCCTGCGCCTGCACATAGCCATATGTGCCTTGCGCCTCTCCTCCGCCGTGAGCTGGGTGGTGCAGAGGCCTGAAGTTTGCGGTGCTGGCTTGCTGCTGATTCGACTGGTATACCTGGTGGTGGTGATGCGTCTGTGGATTCGCATAGCTGGATGTTGACTGTTGCTGGCCGCTCGTGTCCATTCTATCTGGCGACCGTCTGACCTCCTGGCTAAGGCCTGATTGGTTTCGTTTGCCACCAGCAGCAGGCCGGCGTGGCTTTCGCGGCGAAGGCATGCTATTTGATGCCTGCTGAGGCATTGGTGCAGCTCTGGAAGCGCCCTCATCAGGCGACAGCAACCTATTAATGTCCATTCTGGCTTCTTCTTGAAGTGGACAGCCCTATGATACTGATGGTCTGGAAATGCGTTTGGTGGCGCGCACGCATGACCCTCGGCGCGGCTGGTGGTCGCGCGTATTCCGCCTTTCACGACGTGGACACCGCGAACTTTGTAGATGCAGCAACGGACAGCACACACGGGCGCGCAAAGAAAGAGAGATAATGTAGTGTATGAGATGGTGGGATGTTGAAGCGACGAGCAACACCTCGAAGACGACTAGCTGCGGAACCGCGCCCGTCGCATCCGTCTCGCGTTCGGCTGCTCTCTGAGTTTGCTAGACCACCGCCAACGCAACGACTTAACCAAAAGTCAAACTGGACGTGCCCACAGCGAACGCTTCGTGCGAGAGTAACCCTAGTTTCATGTCGAGACCACACGTCATCATCGAATTTACCATCCCTTCGGTGCTTCTATCTTTGTCCAGATTCATCAAGATCTCGAGGGTCAGGCCCTTTTCGATTCTTGGCTTGCTGTGGTAGCGTAATTGTCGATACGAGAAAATCCACATCTTGCAGGCAAATGAACGGTGAGACCTTTGAGAACAACTCAATTCAACTCTTAGAGCTCTGGTAGCATGTGATCAATTGCCATCAACAAACGCGCAATCGCGTTCATCTATTCTAATTACAGAGCCCCGTGTTGATCTATCAAATCGGCAACGATCGACCAAATCCTCTTCGTCTCCACGCTCGGCGTGGTGGGAAATGAAACGGGTCAAAAGTACCTGGCCTCAGGCATGAGGTAGTAAGCTGGAATTCCTGTCTCGAACCACGTGACCTGGACTCCATCGCTCCTGCTTTGCTTGTCACTTCCGCGGCCTCGCCAAACCTTCCTCAGATACTTTCTACAGACTTCAATCAATATGGGCAGCAAGGTGCTGCCATAGAGCATCCTAGCAGTGCCATATCGCCCGTCATGAATGTCTCAGCACCCATAAGGCGCCTTGCGCCCAGATGTAAGTTCAACAATTATCCCAGTCAATTGAACCGATCTAACAACCATCCAGGTCTCTACCAGAATCCCACCCCCCTCGCCGCCCGACTACAAACCCGCACAACCCTCGCAACCACTCGCCATGCTTCTTCCTCCTCCTCCGACCCCGAATCCAACCCCGTCCTCGATGAATACCGCCGCAAAAACCCCAATGCCGCCGCCCCTCAGCCACAACAAGCGCCGCGCGCCGGCGACATCGCCGCCTCCTCCATTTTCGAAGACGACCGCCGCGCCCAGAGGCAAGCAGAGAACGCAAACGAGGACCCCAGCGCCGTCACAAAAGTCGGCGACAAGAAGGTCTTCGACCCGACCAACATGCTCCGCGTGCTCGACCCGGACCCAAACGCCCGCGAGCGCTGGGAGCGCAAGAAGATCATCCAGAGCATCACCAAGGGCGGCAGGCTGTCGAAACCCGAGTTCCTCATGCAGACGGAGCGCGAGCACATGGCTAAGAGCGAGATGATGAAGACGAGTACGAAGAAGCTTGGTATGTTGGCTAGGCAGATCCAGGGCAAGACGCTCGACGAGGCGATTGTGCAGATGCGGTTCTCGAAGAAGAAGGTCGCGCAGGATGTCATGGCGCATCTGGAGGCTGCGCGGGATGAGGCTGTTGTCATGCGCGGAATGGGATTGGGACAGGTCGGTGTTGAGGCTGAGGCTGAGGATGCGCCGATTTTGAACAACGCTACGGCGGATGTGACTGGAACCCAGCCTGCAAAGGCTGTCGTTTCGCCTTCGAAACCGCTGGACATCCAGTTGAAGGACGGCAAGCGCCACACTGTTACAGATACCTCGAACATCTACATCGAGCAGGCTTGGGTGGGCCGTGGACCTTACGGAAAACTTCCCGACTTCCGCGCTCGCGGCAGAGTGTACATCATGCGCACACCGTGGACGTCTCTGAGCGTTGTCCTGAAGGAGGAGGCCACAAGAGTGAGGGAGTGGCGGGAGCGTGAGGACAGGAGATTGAAGCAGAGGAAGGAGAAGGTCTGGGTCCCACTACCCGACAGGCCTGTGCAAGGTATTAGGGGCCAATGGTACTCGTGGTAAAAAGCATCCGCGAACTATGCGCAGCCTGAGCATGTAAAGACTACAGTGTTTGGAATTGGGGGGTATCATCATATCTGGAGAGCTTTTCTCGCTCTCTCCGGTCGAAGCATCGACTTTTGTAAAAATAAAACCATATCTTCATCGCACACAACTCACGCTGTTCTATCCTTCCACCTTCAAATCATCTCCAACAAACTCCCCATCCTCTCCCCTCCAACCACCAAAAACCGCCAATCCTCCGCACTCTTCCCAGCACTCTTCCTCCTCCCATCCCCACCAGCCTTCTCCTCTCTGACTTTAATCCCCTCGTGCACAGCCTCCTTCACAGCCCTTCTAACCTCATCATCAGCATTGCCCAAAACGCCCTCCGTCCACAAAAGCCTCAACAACCCTTCCACACAGATCCCCACTTTCGCATTCTCGCCCACGCTACTGACGTTCGCGGCAAAAGGCGCAAAGTGCGTCGCGAAACTCTCGGCTGTGAGCGAGTTGGCGTTGGAGACTGGGGCGGCAGAGGATAGGAGAGGGCGGAGTAGCATCTGGATGAGGGAGGCGAGGGAGTTGGCGTCGATTGTTCTTGTTCGGGCTCCGCTGCTGGTGGGATTTGGGAGGACGAAGAAGGAGAAGATTGGGAGGGGGAGGGGTCGGAGAAATTCGGTGTAAATGTCGAAGAGGTCTTCTGGGTCGAGGAAGAGAGATGATGAGAGGGAGGAGATGGTTGTGAGGAGGGCGAGGAGGCGGAGGCGGAGATGCAGAGATTCTGAGCCGCCGTGGGAGGAAAGCGGTGTTGACGATGTTGGCGGTGGTTGAGGGGTACTTGGAGAAGCTGGCGAGTCTTGTCGACTGAGGTTGGTGCTTGAGTGGCGAGTGGAAATGCGGCCTGATTTTTGTTGTGGGCCTGGGGTGGTGTTGGAGTCGGAGTCAGAGTCGAAGTAGTCTCCAAAATCGCCTTGATCTAGGTCGAGAGATCGTTTGGCGCCTAGTTTTGTGTCTTGTTTGACTTTTGGCGGGAGTGTTTCGTTGGTGAAGACGGAAGGAAACAAGTTCATCGAGGGCTGAGTACCATCCGCAAGGATAGCACGCATGATGCGGCGTTTTGGGTTGCGGCCTTGGTCGACGAACGGTGCAAGGTAGTAGGCGAGGAGTGACTTGCTCAGCACCTCGTCTCGGTCCTGAGGTGATGCCCTCGCTTGACGATGTCTAGAGTCAAGATCATCTTCGAGCACATCAAGCACAAACTCAAGCCACAGTCTCCAGCGGTCCCAGCGGTTCTTGTGAGCCACGGAGCAATTGAATGCCCACCCCACTACAGCCCAGAAGTCTTCTGCGTTTGCAAAAAGCGAGTCTTTTTGGGCGTAATTTGAACGAATGCGTCCCGGATCCTCATGTTCATCATCACTACTGATGTCACCTGAGTGTCGGGTGCGAGCTCGCTTCGAGCGTGATGAGTTGGCATCGCGGAATTGTAATGCTTTTGTCAGACCAGATTCGTCGGCCGGTGTTAGAGTGTTGACATGGCGCAGGTATCGTAGAGCATCGTCGGCTGCGGTCTGTTTCTCTTTAGACGTCGTGCGGGTAGTCATGGAAGGGTGGACGACCAGTGTGGCAAGCAGGCTGAGATGTGGTGCCGGCGGCACGCATGCTGGTTTGGGAGTGCCATTGCCTGCTGTTATGGCACTGGAGAGGAGCGGGATTGCTTGTGAGAAAAGCTGCTCCTCGAGACAAACGGTGCAGTGGTCTAGTAGCTGAGCTGGTAGCGGTTGCACGTTGCGATATGATGGTGGCGGTTTTGGTGGTTCTAATTGTGAAGATGTGGGCGCGCTGCTCGGAATGTCAGGATGACCCATCTTACTGAGAGCTTTGTATTGTTAGATCTGGTGCGAAATCGTATTGGGCAAAATGTCGTGTTTCGATGTAGTCGGAAAATCGCGTTCAGATGTTCAGATGTTCAGATGTTGTGAGACGCGACAGCCAAAAGTTTGGATGTCTAGTGAAGCAATGCCTCCTACCTTCTGCGACTTCGTGGGATCCCAGTGAAGTGCCCTTGATACAACACAACGCACATCAACTTCTTCTTTTCGAAACACGCCATACTACGCCAGCGGTATCATGTCACTATCACAACAAACGTTCTTTACTCAGCTTCCCCGTGTTGAAGAACGGGTTTCAGCTTCAATGATGATAACACCCACCGAGCAGACACAATCTAGCGAAGGGCAGATGTGCTACTGTATAGGACCACTCTACCTCGTCCTGCGTAACCTCCAAGACCTGCAGGTCATATAGGCGCTGCCGCTCTATCATTTCATCGCAACCCAGACTTGCGTACTTCTCCGAGCCACTGGCGACTTCGACCGACATAGTATGCGCGTAACAAAGTATTGTTCAAGTGCAAATGCTTTTGCGCATCACATTACGCCTAGTCAATACCTTCTGCAGCAAGTTGATCGATATTTAGCTTGGTCTTTATCTCGAGGACTTGGAAGACTCGGCATACGTGGGTGAGTTGAGAGCATAACTGTCGCAACTGGAGTGGAACTTCGAACATACACCCCTACGGCCAATGAGATGCTACTGATCATGTGCGGCACTTTTGATTGCCAGATTGATGCTACCAGATATGCCTTACAAGGATACACAGTTGTGATAGTTATACCGCACGCAAACTTCTGGGATCTTGTCGTTTCAGCCACAGGATGCTTATCCTTGTCGATGATCTCTCGATTTGATAGCTCTGTGTTTCCTGGAGTAGCTTCACAGGCGCAGGGTTCAAAGGGTATGCCGAGGTGAGCTTGTATCATTTTCGCTGGAGAAAGTATTCAGTTATTTGGCATGCCTTTCCTCCGGCGGCGAGTATAACGTGAACAATCATGGATCGACAGCACGTTCGCATGCTCATCAGTGGAGACAACGGCTTCCACAAGCATTCGCTGGTGATTCCGAGGATGCACCATCAATCCGAACCTCTCAAACACGACCCTGACCACGTGCAGCGCGGCAGGCTTCACTCCGACACACGCTAGCTGAGGAGAGCCGAAGCCGAGAATGTTCTTCTCGCTCCCTACATGCATATACGCAATAATGTTTGTGTACGCCCGACAGCTATAGTGCTTTGCGGTATTGCCCAGCATACGCGCGACACTGTCCATTAGTCCTCTATTGAAGCGCGTCTCCCCGCGGCGGTGGACGATATTGAGATCTCCCCTTTTTACTTTTTTCTTCTCTCTCATCTCTTCGAGGGGCGGATTGAACGGTCGGGCGTGGCTCACGACTCACGTATCACCGCCTAACGCCAATAGTCGAGAAAGACCGTTTCACGCGCCGCCGACGCCCTCGTACTCGCCCGAGTCCTGCGCGCACCCAAACACGGCCAAAGGAGACGAATGGCTGTGAAGTCGAGAGTGAAGGTCACTTTTCATTTGCTAACAATTACAAGTACCGACAGTGTATAGAGGGGTTGACTATCGCTCGTGCCGCCAAGAGTGACGCTCGCATCAGGCGCTGCAACACCTGTGGCTTGCTGGCTTACTGCTTTCATCAATTAGGGTTGTCTCGTTGTCGCAGCCTCTCGAGTCGCGACCCTCCACACTACACCAACATCCTGGTCTGGTCTGGCGTGCCTCGACTGACTGCCGCCATCGGGTCCACACCCCTGCTGCTCGAGCCCGCAAAGCTGCTGGCCTGCATGGAACATGTCGTCGCAGCATACCGCGCATACCCGCACCCCTACTACTGCCTCTACCACCACCACCAGCTACCATAACAACCACTACCGCGCCTTCCATTACCCCTCGGCCTCCAACGCCTCCATCCATTCGCGCGATCCCGTATCGCCGCTACTCTCCTCTTCACCTGTGCCTTGGTCTCCTCATCGCAACACGCCCGTCCAGAACAATGCGTACGACCTAGCCAGGTCGAGCCCTCTTGTTTCGCCGATCATGTCGCGCTCACCCAGCGTCGCCGATTCGGACCGCTACTCGACCATCTCCAGCGTCACAGGCTACTGGCCCCAAAACCCCGACAATGTCTCGCCCGCCGCCGCCTATGTTGCGCCTTTCGGTGCCGTGCAGGTCGTCAACGAGCACCGCGCTGCCGTTCGTGCTAGGCGCTCTTCCGATGCCAGCGACGACGGAGACAACCACTATGCGGAAAGCAAGGCTGAAGCCCAATTCTCACCACAGGCATTGACTCTGATCAACCACTTCCTCGATCAATTGCTCTACAGCTTCCTGTCCACTGCCAAGTCGACAAACTTACATGCGCTCCGTCCTGCAGTTACAGAGGTGTTGAGGCATCGATTGGCCAAGGAGGCCGTTGCAAATGCGGACGAAGAGCTACAGGAATTACTTGCTGGAGGAGAAGAAGATGAGGAAAGAAATGCGCTTGCGCAAGTATCCTCAAGGGACAACCGGAAATGGGATCTTGAGCTTGTATGGAAGCGCACCCGTCTACGGGTCATGGTGTACATGCGCCTCGGTGAGATGGAGGATGACGATGAAGAACGTTTCGTTAAAGAACAAGAGCTGTTTTACGGGCGTGAGATGGACAGTCGTCGCTTTTCTTCCAGTTCCGGTCTCGTGAGCTGGTCTGCCGCCATCTTTCTTACTTCTGTGCTGGAATATATCGCCGAACAATCGCTGCAAGCCGCTGGATCGGCTGCGTATGCGCGTGCACGTCGTCCGAGCACATCGAGATCGGACACTCCCCCAGTGAGGCAAGTCAAGGTCGAGGACTTTGATGTCGAAAAATTAGCGCTGGATGCTCGTCTGGGTAGACTTTGGAGGACATGGCGCAAAACTACGCGCAATGATAGGCAACGCCCCATAACTCCCGGTCATCGTGGTGTACCTTCGATATCGAGCTTCACAAGAGACAGAGCAGTCTCATTGTCAGCATTGCGACGTCCCAGCACAGGCCATACTAGGGACGATTCGACAGCTGCGGACGAGCAATATCGCGCCATCAAGCAGCAATATATCCGGGGAATGGGTGGGCCCGGATACGATTATCCTGAAACAGACTACCCAGAGCATGTCCTAGCTTCCAACATTCCTCTGCCCATGCCCGATGCAAAACGCGATGTCGATGAAATAGAAGTGCCCGGCCTTGCAAAGAGTTACGACCAGGACACTGAAGAGGAGATTCAGGCATCTCAGGCAAGGCGCTACACCTATACTTCGCCCACGAATGAAAACTTCAACGCGTCGACAGAACAACAGGCTGAGCCCAAGTCGGTCAGCTTCCCTGCTACCAAGTCAAACTTTGCTATTGCTCGCCAGCGGTCTCAGTCTATGCCTACGCAGCCACGTACACCGAATCTCGAGATCCCAGGTGCGTTCCCGAGCATGCCTGAGGAGCGAGATGTTCCGCAAAACAACGTGGCACAAGAGGCGATGCCTAAACCAAATGCCAACGCGCTGGGCCTACAAGACATCAGCGACGAGCGCGAAGAGTCAAAAGTGTTGCTGAACGATGTCCCTCGCAAGACGGATGGCGCTGAAGCAGCTGCACCTGACCACGAGCATGCTGGCGAAAGCGCTGAAGTCGCATCTCATGTTGCTGGACAGGGAACGCATCTTCCGAAGGCTGAGACGACAGACGAGGAGACTCGGAGTGATGACCAGGCCCCAGGGCTGCTCACTGGCGTAGCTGCTGGTGCAGCTGCAGTCGCTGGCGCGACTCTCGCTGCGGTTGGGCTGAGCCACCATAAGGACCAAGATGACGAGAGATCTCAACAGGAGGGCTTTGGCCAGGCACGAGAGCAGTCGTATGAGAGCCCAGAAGCAGCTTTGCCTAAACCAAGGGAGCGCTCTTCGAAAGAGATCGAGGAACTGGACAATGGCAAGAGCTTGATCGATCTCAAGTACTACATTGATGATGACAGCCGACCGCGCTCGCGAGATGGATCCCCGACACGCGCAGTTCCATTTGATACACCTGCGCGCGCAGACAATGAGCAGATCCCATCAAATGATGGCTTCAGCCCTGCTGGCGCTGTCGCGACGCGCTGGGTAGAGCCAGTTTCAGAAGCTGTTCCGCATGAGGCTTTATCAGACCGCGCGATCTTGACGAAATCCCAAGAACCTAACCACATTGGTTTGTTGAGCAACTGCGAAGTCCCTCTAGAAGCGGCAAGCACTGCGAACGCAGAAGATCCAACGTCTTCGCCTGAGTCTCGTGGACACGGCCGCCGTGACACCGCAACGATTGCAGCCCTAGAGGCTCCTGCGTCGCCATCTGAAAGCAGTGAATACATTCGATCGGAGCAGAAGGCAAGGGACATGCCAATGATTGGGTCGCCGAAGCCTTCAGAGAAGCCTGGTCGACTCATCATCGATGGTGAATCACAGCCCAACGAAAACAAATTGAGTCCCATCGATGTAAACATCGCGCAGGCATATCAGTCGTCAGCAGCGCCAAAGTCGCCAAGGGAGTTCATTAAGAGCGGCGATCTTTCTTCTGACTCTGAAAGGCCGCTGCCGATGGGCAGAGACTATGCAGTCCAGTCTCCCAACGAACAGACTCGTGCTATCGCGCCCAGACCTGTCACTGCTGCTTCCTCGGCTTCTGCACGGGACGATCAGGTGAGAGATCTCCGGTCGGTACAGTCCGCAAGAGAGCAGGCGAAGAACGAATCTCCCCAGAGTCGCAAGTCCAATGGTGCTCATCAGAAGCAAAATTCCCGCGGTGAGATCCAGGACCACCCAGCAATCCAGGGCATGGCGACTCCCAAGAAGGAGAAATTCGTCATTACAACCCCTACGAGTGGAACGAGCACGCCGCCAGTAGTCACGAGCGCGAGCATTCGTGGACCTGAGGATTTCGACAGCTTCTTGCAAAGGGATACTGTCAAGTACACTCTTACACCAGAAACCGTTCGTGAGCAGCAATCGCGTCCAACGACCGACGATAGCAAGTCATCGAAGAACCGGACCTCCCAAGGTGCATCTTTGTCGAATGTAGCTGGCTCAATCACTGATGCCGCATCCAAAAGGTCGTCCCAGAGGAAGGACTCGTCCGATGCGCGAAGCACTAATCACCAATCACGAGCTAGCCGCAGTCAGTCCATTAAGGATGTCACTGCAGTCAGCCCACAGCAGACTGTAGAGCCTTCTCGCGAACGCAGGCGCTCAATCAGCAAGCCTCCACCCAGGAATACCAGCAGTCATCGTCGCAGCGGCCTGATGGCTCGTGAACCGCAAGTGATGACAGCGTCAACGCGCGATTTCGCCGATTTCATTCGATCCACAGGGCCGGACCGTGAGCAGGAGGTCAAGCGTATTCACACAAGCAGGTCGATTAATTCGCTTCATTCGATGCAGTCCACCGGTCGATCGCAGTCGGTGGGTGCTGGCAGTATTCAGAGCGAAAGGACAAAGTCCATGACCCACTCGAACATGGTGGCAGAGGATATCCCTCCCGTGCCCAAGATGCCAAGCGACTCAATGAGAGCCAGCAAGGGCCCGCCTCTCCAAGCAAGGAGTGCAACTGGTGCCGCAAGCGGAAACAAAGATCTCATCAACTTCATCCGCGACGGCCCGGAAGAACAGGGCTCGCATCGCATCTCACGTTCCGTGGCGCCGTTCAGGAATACCATGGACTCGGACCAATTCGGCGAGATGGGCGGTGATTTCGCTTCAAGCGCACCGTCGATGCCCAGTACGGATGTCAACGGTGTCAGCCCTTCACATGGGCGAAGCACCTCCAACACACCGTCCCAGTCCCAGCCAACACCGGTTTATCGCACGATCCCTTCGCCGACTGAGGAGATGCCTCCACAGCGTCTTGCGGCTGTACCGGAGCCCGAAGACGGTCGCAAGCGCTACCGCAACAAGGACCCCTATGCACTCCCATCCGACGACGAAGATGATGATGATGATGACGACGACGAGGACTTCCTAACTGCGCTCCCACGCAAGAACCAGCGCCCCAAAGAAGAGTCCCTCGTCGACTTCCTCCGCAACAACGAGCCACCCACCAACAACGCTCCACGACCCATCAGCAGCGCAGCCGCAACCGCAAACCTCAACAAAGGACGCCAAAGTACCACAACTACAGACGCTTCCGCCACCCAACCTCCTTCCAACCCCAGCCCACAACCACCCTCCCCCTTCTCCCCCTCAAACCTCAACTCCACCCCTCGCCCTCCACCAGCCCCACCAACAGTCCCCAAGCTCGAAGCCCGCGGCGCCGGCGCTCCTCGCAAAGCTATCCACCGAGGCAACGCTGGTG
>Ga0265797_10002095_pt1 | contig 34246 bp, 23 predicted proteins | sample P2T30metagenome_FD_192433 | JGI IMG/M metagenome (GOLD analysis project Ga0265797, IMG submission 192433) | Plant litter microbial communities from East Loma Ridge, Irvine, California - P2 T30 | ecosystem: Environmental > Terrestrial > Plant litter > Unclassified | place: USA: California...
AGTCCAAGGGTTATCCGGTCACTGAATCTTAACCGTTGGAGGACGTTGTCCTACGATCTGCATGGTGTGGTAAGTAATATTTATCAGCCTCCTTTTACAATCCAGCAAACAGGCAGCAACCGGATCACGGTAAGCAACAATAGTCAGTTTGGCACAGGCCTCACAACGGGAAGTACGGCATACACGATTTCGCCGGCATTAGGAATCAATGCACCTGCCTGGGACAACACTGGTCAATTGGATGGTGGATCACTTCGCTTGGCTATGGATGATACGACCATCACCAAATCGTCGCGGGCACTTATTAATATCGGTACGCTTACACAAGGAAAGTATTACAAACTTAGCTTTTCGGCCAAAGGCAGCGTGGACAGTGTACAGCTTCAAATAGCACTTCTGGCAGCAGCTACTTCCAATTTCGGGGTTACTAAATTCAAAAGCGTAACACTTGGCAATTCCCGTAAGGAGATTGAAATGCTGCTAAGCTCCAATTTTACCAATAACAATACGGTCCTTAGCTTTGCGCTTTATGATCACCAAACCCGAGCCTGGATAGATAATATTGTTTTTAGTGAGCTGGAAGTCAACGAAAATAACCCTGAAAACTACCTGCGCTTTGAAGTGAATACTGACAGTGTGAGCAGATCCGTGAGCCTGAATGGTCAGCAGTATACGGATGTACAAGGCACTGCATATTCCGGTACATTTTTATTGCCTGCTTTCAGTTCCGTAATCCTGCAAAAACAGCCTGATTCCCCTTTGCCTGTAGAACTCACTTACTTCTCGGTAAAACCTCAGCAATGCAATGCACTGCTTGAATGGCGTACTGCTGCCGAAAAAGATGTAGATCATTTTTTGGTTGAGCAGAGTGTCGACGGGCGTAAGTACTTTGCTGCGGGCAAATTGTTGCCGGAGGCCAAAATATCAAATAATTATAAAACAGAGATTTCGCTGCTGGATGGAAACAATTACTTTAAGCTAAAAATAATTGATAGGGATGGTAGCTTTGCTTATAGTCAAATTGTTTCGGTTCGGAACGATTGTGCAGGTTCTGCAGCCGTGATTTTGTATCCTAATCCTGCGGGGGATTTTATCAACCTAAAATTTCCTGCTGCTATGCCATCTTCTTTACCTGTAAGTATATATGATGTAAACGGAAGGGTTGTTTTGCAAAATCCTGTACGATCACGAACAGGAGAGAACACAATACGTCTGCAGGTTGATTCCTTGATTCCGGGTAAGTATTTTATCAGGTCGCAAACAGAAAAAGGGACGTTAATTAAAGCTTTTGTAAAGTAAAATAGAAAATCCTGTCCCGAATTTCAAGTCTGTGATGTAGGAAAGATAATATACAAAGCAAAGGCTACGAATTTTTAATGTTTGTAGCCTTTGCTTTGTGTTTTGAAATGAATATCAGCTTTAAGTAAACATACAGAAATGGTTTAATAGCTCAGCTCAAAAAACTGTCTTAATGCATGGGCAGGCGGTCCGGCAGATGAAATTTTTGCATGGCATCAGGATTTAAATCAACCGGAGAAACTCCTTTTGCTTGCAATTCACCCATTAACACTTTTGCAACAGCAAGATGCATTTCGGGATTATTGGAGTATGCGTTGATGCACGTATTAACCCTTTCAAAATATTCGTTAGCGATGTAGGGGCTCCCGAAGGAAACTACAATCACTTTATTTTTAGGCATTGAATTGATTGCCCAGGCCGTCTGAGCCTGATCATCCCAGAACTGCAAAGGCCCGAATGGGGCATGTGGTGTACGCACCGCGGCAAAAATGATCTTATCATATTGACTGGAGACGGTTTCCTGCCAGCCCTGTGTTTCATATAATAGTTCATGCTGAAAGTCAGTGTCAAATCCTTTTTCTTTAAGTATTTTTTGAAAGTTTTTTAATATCTCCAATCCACCGTCACCACCTTTCCGGCTTTTGGGAGCCATGGCAACGATCAGGATTTTTTTATTGGTTACAGGGCTGATAGGCAGCACTTTTTCACGGTCTCTTACCAGTGTCACGGCCTGTTCACAAATGGTCGTGGCCGTGTTTACAGACAGACGTTTCTCCTCCCGCGTCATTTCCCTGATCAAAGCTGCACCCGGCTGCAGCAATCCAAAGCGCTTTTTCATCGTCCAGATCCTTTTTACTGCATCGTCCAGCCTGCTCATCGGAAATTGCCCACGGATAATCCTTGCTTCCAGTGTGTCCATAAAAGCATAAGATGGCCAAAGCAACACATCTACACCCGCTTCAAAACTGGCGATTTCACCTTCCAGCTGTGTGGGGTACCAGCCTCTGAAGCCACCCATGGTCATGGCATCGGAGACGATCACACCGTTGAAGTGCATTTCATTTTTTAGCAGTTGTGTAAGTAGTTCCTTTGATAAAGTGGCCGGAGGATAAAATCCGTTCAGCTTTTCTTTCTGATAGGCTGGTAAGGTAATGTGGCCAGGCATGATAGCTGCAGCGCCGCTGTCAATCAGCGACTGGAAAACTTTACCGTGGTATTTTTTCCAGTCTGCCAAACTGAGCATATTGGTGGTGGTTGTCAGGTGCTGATCTCGGTAATCCACACCGTCACCGGGAAAATGTTTGAGTGTAGCTGCCACTCCCTGATCCTGAAGACCTTTGATTTGCCGGCTGAGTAGGCTTATGGTTTTATCCGGATCATCGGATATACCACGGACGTTGACAATCGGGTTGAGTGGGTTCAGGTTCAGGTCGGCAACCGGATGAAGCACCCATTTAATGCCTAATGAAAGTGCTTCCCGCGCAAGGCTTGCGCCGTAATCATAGGTTAATGCAGGAGAGTTTGCAGCGCCTAATGCCATTTCACGGGGAAGCGAGGTCATGCCAGGCAGCGAGATTCCGTTCTCATAGTCCTGCTGGAATATCAGCGGCTGTCTGCTTGCTTTCTGATAAGCTTGTACAGACTTTTTCAAATGGGCTATCCGGTCCTTTTCTTCTATACCTACAAATAATTTCCAGCCCATAAAAAATCCTGTAACCGGGTAACGCTTGAAAAATCCGCTGAGGCTTCCGCCTCCCAGTTCCAATTCCATTTTCTCGTCGGGCAGCATGAGCATGGTTTGCCCGATCTTCTCGCGGAGGCTCATGCTTTTCCAGGCGTCCGCACGGTCGGCAACCTGGCAATTCCCTTGCAGGATGGGCAACAGTAATCCAATCTGTATACATAATACAGTTCTGTAACTTTTGAACATAAAAAGATTAATTGGTGATAGGTGCTGTTTTTTTGTCAACAAACTGGTCTTCGTTAGCTAAGTCTCCGCCCCGGCTGCGGTTTACAAGGCCACCCGTCACTTTCCTGTCTGGCAAACTCCTGCGGTAGACATCTTTATACAAGCCGATTTTAGGGAAAAACTGATTCAGGTTTTGAATTTTGGACAAGATCAACGGGTTCTTCGTGCGCAAATCCATTTCCTGATAATTGTAAAAACCTGCACGGTCAACAGAATCGACCGATATATTTCCCGTAATCACTACATCGCCTTTTTGCGGGCTTACGAATGGGCCGCTATTGACGGTCACGTTATTCTGCATACGGCAGCCGTTAGGATATTCGGGATGCCATTCAGGTTGCAGGATATCGGCCCATAAGTTATGCTTTAAGCCAAATTGTGCGACTAACTTTTTGCCATAAGACTTCCATGGTTCCTGCATGGGATTCATTTGCAACAGCCCTTTTTCATAAACCGAACCTAAGGAATAGCCCCTGTTAATTCCACGGTCATCAATATTCTGACTTTTACTATTGATGATTAAATTGTTACGGGCAATGTTGTCGTGTCCGCCGCCAAATTTGATTGCCTCGATCGCATCGTGGATGATATTGTTGTGAAACAGATCGCCGCTGTCGCCGTCATCGCAGTACAAGCCGTTGGAACGGTTGATGTGGTGAATGAAATTGTACCGGAATATATTTCCATACGTAGACCAGCCTCCATAATTGTAAAAAGCGCCGTTATCGCTCTCCTGTAATGCGATGTTGTGGATTTCGTTGTATTCAAAAATGCAGTTGTTGATCGAATCGGTACGGATCGCACTTTTGGGAAGATCGTGAAGAAGGTTGTGGGAAACGTTCACGCCGACACTGTTGCTTATTAAGATTCCTTCGGTGAAGCTCAGGTTTCCGGTATGGTGAATATAATTATTGATCAGGCTGCTGGATGACGAAGTGAGCGTTTGCCTGTTTCCCTGACGTATCATTTCAATACCAGCGGCACCTGTCTGAAAGATGGTATTGCTCTGTAACAAGTTATGATCGCCACCAGATACTTTAATTCCACTTCCGCCTACATTGTAGATGTTACAGCCGGAAATATTTATGTGCCTGCTGTTTGCAAGTCGGATTCCGTTGGACAAACTACCATTGATCCATAAACCTTCCAGGTGTACAAACTGCGTATTATCCAGGTGAATGACGGGCTCGGTTTGTGCGGCAATGCTTAATTCCAGTTCATCTAAGGACTTTGGCGGATAATAGTAGATTTTCTGATCACGAATGTCAAGGGCCCATTCTCCCGGCATGTCTATTTCTTCAAGCGTATTGATCAGCTTCCAGTTTTCCCTGCCGCTTCCTACACGCCATGGCGGATCCGTACCGGCCACTGCCGAATATTTGGAACCCATCCCGCCGGGAGGCTGATCATGAAGTTGGATGCTGACAGAATCCATGCTCCGGACGCGCGATGTGACTGGGCCCCAAGGCACTCTCCAAAATCCTTTCAGCCAAAGCTCATGGCCCGACTGTAATGCATTTTGCCAGCGCGCCGAACGGCTTGCTTCATCAAGATCCGGTTCGTTGGTACTGTCGTGATCCTGTGGATTTCCGCCTCCGGCAAAATAAAACGAGGCCGTATCTTTTGCACCATTGGCTGTGGCCCAGCCAGGTTCATTTTTTTGGTGAACGATCTGTGTTGGATTTGGCCATTGGGAGATAGGCTGGCGCTGATTGTTGACGAAAAGATCAATGGTCGGCCAGCCTTCCATGAAAGAGTTGGTAGCAGAAAACTGCCTGGCCTGGGCAATTCCGAGCGGCGTTACATCCAGTTCATATACATCAGCCGCATTAACTTTGGGATGCAGACGTTTTCTGGCAGATAAACTTATCGGTTTCCAGTTTCCGGCATTCAGCTGCAGAGCGCTGGATAGCACCACTTTTTCACCCGGGTAAGCGGCTATGGTAAGGGGTGCATTTTTGGTTCCGGAATCCTCCGGTGATAATGAAAATGTTTTGGACAGATTATAATTTCCTTCTCTTAAAAAAATGGTAATCGCTTTCCTGAAATCCTTTGATTTGCGTAAGTCCCTGGCTGCCTGTTTGGCTTTGGCAAGCGTTGCAAATGGTTTTGCTCTGGTACCTATATTCCGATCGCTTCCTGATGGGGATACATAAAATACGTGAGCGGATTGTCCGCATGTCAGCAGCGGAAGTAGTAACAACAGAGTTAAAAGCAATCGAAAATATAAGGGCATATAAAAATGAAATAGTCGGTACAAATCAAAGGATTTATAACATCATCATTTAGCAGAGATGTTGCATAGAACATTCTGTCTGTTGCAAATTGCTGTTTTGCAACATGGAGCCATGTATTTGACCAGTCCGAGACAGTATTCTTTGACTGTGAACTGCAACTTTGTGATTTGAATCACATGCGTGTCCCTGATGAAACCTTCAAAAAAACAAAGCCTTGTTATACTGATTGCCGCCTATGCGACGCTGATAAGTCTGATGGTTTATCTGTTTCTGTTATTTTTATAAATAACCGTCATTTAATCAGGGTAGTTAAGCTTAGGGGAAGTCTTAACAAGTAAATTGACCTGTTAAGAATGAAAATTTGGACGCTGTTGCTGTGGGGAATTATCTTTGTTTTTGATCTCAAAGGCCAGGTTCTTTCAGAGACAAGCTCTAATTTTTTTGTGGAGGAAGGGCTTATATTCAGACGATACGGCAGTGCCGACGGTCTGCCCGACAACAGGGTAAGATCGTTCTTACAAGACTCCCAGGGTTTCTTATGGATCGGGACCATGAATGGTCTGGCGCGATACGATGGTTATTCGTTTCGCAAATTTTACAAAAATAAAAATCTGCTTCCTGGCAATTGGATTAATGATCTGTGCGAGAACCAAAGTGGACTGATCTGGATTGCTACCCGGGAAGGCCTTGGCTGTTATGATCCTGCAACTGAAAGTTTCAGAAGCTACAAGCATGATCCGAAGGACAGCACCACACTTTTCAGCAACCAGGTAAATACTGTAATGGTGGACATGCTGCAAAATCTATGGATAGGTACACCTCAGGGCGTAGCAGTATACAATCCGGCAACAAAACGTTTTAAGGCGTTAACGTCCTTTCCGTTTAATCAGCCGGTGCGTAAAATAATACGTTCAGAAGGTCATTTTCTTTGGATCGCAACGGATGCCGGGCAGATCAGGTACAACGCCAAAACCGGTGCTTACAAATTTTATCCTTTCCAGGCAAAACCCAATGCCTATGGCGACCGATACTGGTCCATGATCGAATCTGAAAAGAGTCTGTATTTGTCGACTGGCGGGAATGGACTGCTGCGTTTGCCCTACTTGCCTGATATTAAGGAGTATGGGACAATACAGACCATCCAGGCAGGAGGTGGTTTGAAGGATAAGCAGATTTTCGATCTTTGCAGATCTGGCGATGGCTCTTTCTGGCTGGCAACAGACGATGGGCTTGCTCATCTTGAAAATCCGGATAAGCCCTCTGCGACTTTAAAATGGTATCGGAACAATTCCCGCAATGTCCAGAGTCTGAGTAATAACATGGTGTACAAGCTTCTGATCGACAAAACCCAGGTGCTGTGGTGCGGCACCGAATCTGAGATCAGTCAGCTGGATCTGAGCCTGTTGCCATTCCGGCATTATACTTTTCAATCAGCTCCAATGGCCGATCAGGTGCGGAGTATTGCTGCCGGTTCGGATCAGATGATATGGCTGGGAATGGGAAAATCCGGTCTTTACCGCCATTCTTTAGTAAACGGAGAAACCACAGGTTATAAAATAAAACCTGCCCTGTCTTTCTGGAATGAGCACCGCTCGCTGCTAACCAACAGGGAAGGAAAACTTTGGTCCGGTACATTGGGCGGCGCTTTATATCAGGGAAATCAGCCATTTATTCCCAAAATCCTGGAAGGTAAAGCAGTTTTTTGTATGCTGGAAGACCCGGATGGCGGGGTTTATTTTGGAACCAATCACGGACTTTTTTATCAAAAAACGGGTGGTGAAATCAGACCGGTTTCTCTTGGTTTAAAAGGTGCTGATTTTGTCAGGTCACTGCACAGAGATCACCGGGGATATATTTGGGTGGGTTTTGATAACGCCGGCCTGGGCAGGCTTGATCCCGGCAGCGGTTTGTTCATCCGGTTATCAGCTACGGGAAATAATCTGTTGGGGAATGCTATCTATGCCCTTGCTGAATTTCCGGTAAATGTAATCTGGGCAGGTTCAGAATCCGGTTTGCATCAGTTGACAACGGACCGCTCAGGGCAATTTTTGTTAAAAACTTTTACAGAAAAACAAGTCTTACGTCATCCGTCGGTTAACAGTATTCAAATAGATCAGAACGGCTGTTTATGGATTGGGACCCTCAAAGGATTACAACGTTTCGATCCACGTTCAGGAAGTTTCCGTACTTATCTGACGACCCCCGCGATCAGTTATAATGCAACGGCAAGTCTTTCCGGACACGAATTGCTGGTAGGGCTTAGCAATGGATTTTTACGCTTTAACCCTTCGGATCTAAAACATGTAAATTCCCCGCCTGCTGTGCGGTTGACAGATTTCCGCCTTTTTAACGAATCTGTAAGTATTAATCAGGTAAGCAATGGGGATACCATTCTGATCCGTTCATTGCCTTATACCAGGGAAATTACTTTAAATTATAAAAACAATGATTTCACATTGGGTTTCACCGCGCTTCATTATACCAATCCGCAGGGGAACGTATTTGCTTACCAGATGGAAGGGTATGACGCGGGCTGGATCAACGTGGATGCAGAACACCGCTGGGCAACTTATACCAATTTGAACCCAGGCACTTATTATTTCAAGGTAAAAGCAGCCAACAGTTTTGGTGAATGGAATGCGCATCCAACCGTGCTGCAGATCAATATTCTGCCGCCACCCTGGAAAACCTGGTGGGCAATCGTTATTTACGTGCTGCTCTTCAACGGCCTTCTGTTTGTAGTCATCCGGTATCTGCTGATCCAGGTTCGGCAGCGTGATGCGCTGGCTTTGGAACAGTCTGAAAAACAACAGTTAAAAACACTTCACAAACTTAAAGTTGATTTTTACACCGACATTTCCCACGAATTCAGAACGCCGCTTACCTTAATGTCGGGCCCGATCGAGGACCTGATGACGGATCCTGAAATCCAGGGTAATACGCGTGAAAAAGTGGGCTTTTTGCAGCGCAACAGTCGCAAACTGCTTGAACTGATCGATGAATTGATGACCTTCGAAAAATTGGATCAGGGGCAGCTCAGGCTGCGGGTGAAGCAGCAGGATATAGTTTCTTTTGTCAGTGAGACGGTGAAAGATTTTGAGCTATTGGCTGAAAGAAAAGGTATTGGTTTTGAGGTTAAACTTCTTGCTGTCCCGGTTTTGGCTTCTTTTGATACCAGGCAAATGCAAAAGGTTCTGGGCAACCTGCTGTCGAATGCACTTAAATTTACACCTGCTGACGGAATTGTAACCGTGAAGGTAAAGACTTCTGGAAACGAGGATTTAGCGGACGGGGTTTGTATTGAAGTACAGGATACCGGAAAGGGCATGAACCCGCAGGAGATTAATCAGCTCTTTGAGCGTTTCTACCAGTCAGATTCTACTCAGGGCGGAACGGGTATAGGTCTGGCACTTTCTAAAAAACTGGTTGAGTTACATGGCGGACGCATTGCTGTACGCAGCATACCCAATCAGCTGACCTGCTTTGAAGTATGGCTTCCATTAGCTGCAAACGATACAGCAAATCAGGATTTCTCCACACCGGTAATTGCAGAAACGCCGGATGATGCTGCGTTGCAAATTGTGCCAAGCAGCGAAAGCCAGCTTGCCGAGATTTTACTGGTGGATGATAATCAAGAAATACTCGACTTTCTTGAAACAATCTTTGACGGACATTATAAAATCAGAAGGGCAGTTAACGGCAGCGATGCATTGGTTAAAATAAAAGAAGCGGAACCTCAACTGGTGATCAGTGACGTGATGATGCCTCTGATGAACGGAATGGACTTATGTAAACAAATGAAATACGATTTGTCTACCTGTCACATACCGCTTATTTTGCTGACTGCCCGCGTTGGGGTGGAAACGGAAATCGAAGGGCTGGACCTGGGGGCCGATGCGTATCTGGCCAAACCGTTTCATCCGGAGGTATTACGGGCTTTGGTTCGTTCGATGCTGGAGAATCGTCAGCGTATGATTCAGCGCTACGAAAAAAGTGATGAAATTATACCGCAGGATCTGGCAAGAAACCCTTTGGATGAGGAATTTCTTAAAAAGGTCATTGCCGGGATTGAAAGCAATTTAAGCAACGAAGAATTCAGCGTGGAAGAACTCAGCAAATATGTATGCATGAGCAGAAGCAATTTGTTCCGTAAACTTAAAGGACTGACTGATCAGACTCCGCTGGAATTTATTTACTTTATACGTTTAAAGCACGCCAGGGAAATGTTGCTGGAAAGAAAACACAGTATTGCGGATATTACATATGAAGTAGGTTTTAAAAATCCTTCTTCTTTTAGTAAATCGTTCCGTAAGCAATTCGGAAAAGCCCCGACAGAATATCTTCAGGATTTAGTGGCCCGGCAGAAAGCCGAATCTTTGCAATAAGAAATTAAATGGTGTCAAAATCGGGTCTGAATACTGTTGGTTGGACTTTTAGCCATATATCTGCAACATCTCCTGTCTATACTTTTGTCTGTGAGCAGTTAATTTGCAATAGTAAAATATTAGGAGGTGCGTAGCGGATATCCGCAGTCTCTGGTTTCCTATCTGATAAAATATAATTTTATGCGTCGCTTAAAAAGTCTGTGTTTGGTTTTGCTGTTTTGTCCTGCGCTCTGCCAGGCAGGTTTGGATTCTCTGGAAAATGCCCGTTTGCTTCGGGTTCGTGATGGGCTTCCATTTTTTTTCAAAAAAATCCTTTCCGGACAACCGGTTCATGTAGGTTACCTTGGCGGCAGTATTACCGAAGCTTCGCAGGGCTGGCGGGACCAGTCGCTGGACTGGCTGCAAAAAACGTATCCCCAGGCCAAATTTACAGGTATCAATGCAGGAATAGGAGGGACGGGCTCCGAACTGGGTGTTTTTCGTGTACAGAGCCAGGTGCTCGATCTGAAACCTGATCTTGTTTTTGTAGAATTTGCCGTTAATGACAACGGGAAAAATACAGAACAAATTTACAAAGCCATGGAAGGTATCGTTCGTAAAACCTGGCAGCAGAATCCGCAGACAGATATTTGTTTTGTTTATACACTGACAGCAGATATGGCTGTATTTTTCCAAAACGGCAAGCTGCCGGCATCAGCACTGGCCATGGAACAGATTGCCGAGCATTACGGAATACCAAGTGTGTGCCTTGGCCTTAAAGTGGCGGATCTTGCCAAAGAAGGCAAACTGATTTTTAAAGGAAAGCAGCAGGATTATCCGGACAAAATTGTTTTCTCTCCTGATAATGTTCATCCTTATCCTGAAACGGGTCACCTGCTATACACACAGGCATTGAGTGAAGCCCTGCAGAAAATGGTTTCCCATAAATCAAAAATAAAAACTCATGTTATACCTGCACCTTTTCGCTCTGATAACTGGCAGCAGGCCCGGATGATACCGGTAAGCGAATTAAGCAAACAGGGGCAATGGAAAGAGCTGACGCCGCAAACCGATACGGTCGCCAATCTGCTCAAAAACAGATTTTCAGGACTATTAAAATCGACGCAGCCCGGCGATTATCTGGAAGTAAAAATGAAAGGGCAAATCTGCGGCTTATACGATGTAATGGGGCCTGGATGCGGACAATATTTGGTTGAGATTGACGGTGAGGAAAAGCAGTCAGTTTCCCGATTCGACGGATACAGTACCTATTATCGAGCCAACTTTTTTGTCGTTCCGGTTTCACCTGAAGGTGTTCATACGATACGTTTTAAAGTTTCATCGCAACGTCCGGACAAGCAGGCTATCCTGAAAACCAGAAATCAGATTATAGATGTTCCGGCACGCTATGAAGAAGATGCCTGTTACGCCGGGCAATTGCTGTTGGTGGGGGAACTGCTTCGCTGATGACGTGATATAGCTAACCGGATTCACTATTGAAAAATAGTAATGTAAAATTTTAAATGTTTATTATTTGGTTTGATAATGTATATGCAGGATGTGCATATACGCAATTTCAACAGACCGCATGTCAGTAAAGCCATACGGTCTGTTCTTGCACCACGCAATTTTACTGCTGTGACTTATCCTCGTCTAAAGAATACACCATCGGAAAGATAATCTGAAAGGTTGTTCCCTCATCAGGCGCGGTACTGACATGAAGCTTTGCTTTTAGAAGTTCACACAGGCGTTTTACAATAAATAGCCCGATACCTTCTCCATGATTGTTGGTACGAGGGCTGGAATCTTCTTCCGCGTCCTCGTCAAGGTGATCAATACTGATGCTGGTAAGCCTGGTGTATAGTTTTTCAGGAAGACCGGGTCCGGTGTCAGCGATGGTGATCTGCCATGCCGGAGTGATGTCAGGCACAGGTTCAAGGGCATGCCAACTTACCGTTACACCGCCCTGTCCGGTATACTTTAAAGCATTCAGGATCAGGTTCTGTGCAATACGGCGTACTTTGACCAAATCTCCTTCAAGTTCCAGAGAGGCAGGACCATTAAAACGAATGTAAAGATCTTTTTCGCTGGCAAGCTGCACGGATCCTTCACAAAGACCAGTCAGCAATAAGCCGGCATCGAATTGGCCGTTTTCAAATTTTTCTTCACCTGATTCCAGTCTGGAATAGTCCAGCATCTGGTTCATCATATGCGATACCTGTGAAAGATTCCGCTGGATCATATCCAGAACTTTATCACGCTCCTGCTGGGTATCCATCATATTGATCAGCGCAGTGGCTCCAACAATAATACCAAAGCTGCCACGCAGGTCATGAAAGGATGAGCGTAAGAATGCGCCGCGGCTATGTACGTATTCCTTCATCGTGGAAAGAGACTGCACCATTTCATTGGAGCCTTCCAGCTGCTGAATTAATTTTTGCTGCTGAGAACTTGCTTCTTTTAACGGAGTTATATCCAGTTCTGTGATTGCGACGCCATTGTCCTGGCGGGTCATAGAGGTAGCAATCCATTTAGGGTGCCCATCCAGAAAGTTTTCCTGATAGAGTGGTTCTTTTGTTGTAAACACCTGTTTCATCTGCTGCAGCTGCTGTAACGGAAAGAGTTTTGATGCAAACTCGCCGACCAACTCTGAATCCGGCTTTGCAAATTCGCTGGAGAACTTTTGGTTACAGACTACCAGCCTGAAATCGATAGGCTCATTAACCTGTTCCTCAACAGCTTTGAAGAATGCAATGGATGCCGGCGAACTGTCCAGGACAGCCTGCAGACTTTTTGCTACCTCGGAGAGTTTATTCTCTGCCTGTTTGCGTGCGGAAATATCCAGGACTGTCACTACAATGCCCGTTTGGTCAACCTGCCGGGTAACCAGAAATGCCAGGGTCTGATCCTGTGACTGAAGACCGGTAAATTCCCGGTAAGCAGCATTTCCGCTTTGCAGCACCTGGATGTAAAGTTCAACAATCCCGGTTTCTTTAAGCCAGGGAATGGATTCAAGAAGGGTTGTCGTGACGATCTGTTCGCTGCTCTGGCCGGTAAGCTCCAGTGCCTTATCATTAAAAACAGAAGTGCTGAAGTCGGCAACAGTACCATCCTCAGTTAAAATGGGTTGCATCAGCGTAACAGAGGCGGGCACACCATTGAGTACGCTTTGCAGCTGGTCGGCTGTCTGAGTAAGCTGCTGATTGGTGTTCTGCAGCTCCACCGTTTTTTCAGCCACATGCTGGTTAAGCTGCTGACTGAGTGTTTTTTGCAGATGAATATCCATGCCGCTTCCTGTATATCCCGTGAAATTACCATCAGGAGAAAAAATAGGGTTGGCATTTTCGAGTACCCAGCGGTATTCGCCATCGCTTCTTTTCAGCCGGTATTCAATACTAAATGGTGTTTGCTTTGCCAGATGTTTTGAAAATATTTCCTTATAAGATATAAGGTCTGCCGGGTGAAGGGCATCCGCAAAAGTGCTCCGGGACTCGTTGTAAGCTTGTCCTGTAAAATCAACCCAGGCTTTATTTAAAAAACTGACTGTTCCGTCAGCCCCGCAGACCCACATCAGCGCCGGTGCATTATCAACCAGTTCTTCAAACCACTGCTGACGCTGCTGCAAAAGCTGCTGTGCTTTTCGGTGGCCTGTAATATCCTCAAAACCGAGAAGGATAATCTGCTTCTGATGCAAGGTCAGTTTTCTGGCCCGGATCACGATCGTGCGCTGCTCGGAAGCAGATACCTGAATATTTGTTTCAAGCCCTTCTATAATAAGGTTGTATGCCAATACCTGATGCAAAAGGTCTCGCAGAGGCGCTGAGTCAAGCTGGCGGCCTGCCAGTTCATAGATCAACAAACCTTCAGTAGCAGCCGGCGTAGTTGCAAAAAATTTATAAAAAGCATTGTTTGCACTTTTTACCCTTAAATGTTCATCTAAAACCAGGGTGGATTCATTGATCGTTGAGAGGATCGCTTCCGAATATTCATAAGATTCAGTCAGCTGGTCGTTTCTCACCTGCAGCTCCTGGTTAATGGTCTGCAGTTCTTCATTGGCCGATTCTATTTCCTCCTTGCTGGTTTCAAGTTCCTCGTTGATGCTTTGCAGCTCTTCATTACTGCTGACAATTTCCTCATTGGCCGATTGCAGTTCCTCATTACTGGCTTCCTGCTCCTCGATGATCGAATGCATGTCCTGGCGAAGCGCAGTCAGTTCAGTTTCCAGCTGGCGGTTGCGCTGGCCGGGGTCGCCGTCACCGGAATCAGACTGGATGGCTTCGACGACTTTTTCAAAGAGTACCAGAAAGAGCTGGTGGTTGTCAGGGTTTGTGATCGGCACCGCCTCAATATTGACATACATCGGCTGGTCAAGATAAGTAATCTCAAGGCCGTCTTTCCGAGCAGGGAGCGCTGATTTACGTGCTTTGTGAACAATATTGCGCAACTCAAATACCAGTTGGGGCTGCGCCATTTTCGTCAGATTCAGACTCGCTTTACCGGATGTATGCTGCAAAAACGGACCCGTTGAACCCCTGAACTGAATAATTTCAAGGTCCTGATCGATGACCACGCTTGCGGGTACATACTGTGACAGTAAGAGGTTATCGACCAGTTTGTCCAGGTCATTGACTGAGACAAGGTCGTTATTTTTTACCGTAGTAGTTTTTAGTTGAGGAGTAGGGGCACTGCTTTTGAAAGCCATGTCAAGAGAGATTTTTGTCTGTGTATTATTTTTGCGCACAAACACTTTCTGAGCCTTTTCAAGCTGTGTAAAATAAGCCGGGGAATTTCCAACAGACTCTGATTTACCCAGAAAAAGATAACCATCCACCCTGAGGGCATAGTGAAATGTAGCAAAAACTTTCTTTTGCAGTTCTTCATCCAGGTAAATCAGCAGGTTGCGGCAGCTGATCAGATCCATGCGTGAGAAGGGCGGGTCACTTAAAAGATTATGCGGTGCAAAAACACACAGGTCTCTGACTAGTTTGCTAACGCGGTAGTTTTCATCTATTTTTGAAAAGAAACGTTCCAGGCGCAAAGGTGACACATCGGTCACTTCGCTTTTGGAATAAATACCCATACGGGCTTTGGCAATAGCGCTGTCACTCAGATCGGTAGCAAAGATCTGGACCGGTACCGTGGCGGCTTTATCACCAAGAACTTCCAGAACCATGATCGCCAGCGAATAAGCCTCCTGACCTGTCGAACAGCCTGCCACCCAGATCCGGACCGCTTCTGCAGCAGCTTTAGCGTGGATAATACGGGGAAGTACCTGGCTTTCCAGATATTCCATCGCCTGTTGATCACGGAAGAAACCTGTCACATTGATCAGAAGGTCATTGTAAAGTATACCCGCCTCGGCAGGATTTTTTTTCAGGTAGCTGATGTATTCGCCAAGCGTATCAAGCTTGTAGAGCAGCATTCTCCGGATAATCCTTCGCCTGATCGTTGTTTTCTTATAATGAATAAAGTCCGCTCCTGTTGCGGACTTTACGAATTGCAGGATTTTGTTCAGTTCCTGAATGTCATTCTCGTTCTGGCTATCATTCTGATCCTGGTCTTCGGTCTGTTCCTGACTACTTTCGGCAGCTTCTGTGGTAAGTTGAAATACATCTGCATGGTTACTGAACCGAAGCAATTCCTGTGCAATCTCTTTTGGCGACAGCACCATGTCCACAACACCTTCGGTAATTGCGGACTGGGGCATGCTCTGAAAGTTTGCTGTTTCATCCTGTGCTATACTGATACCGCCTGCTACCTTAATGGCTTTTAGCCCGAGAGTACCGTCACTGCCCATACCGGAAAGTAAGATCCCGATCGCCCCGTCCTTTTGTCGTTCAGCCAGTGAAATAAAGAACTGGTCAACAGGCATGTTTGCATGTGGCTTTGGCTTTGCCGGTGTAAGCACCAGTACGCCGTCGATCACCTCCATGATTTTTCCAGGAGGGATCACATACAGATGATCTGGCTGTACAGGCATAAGATGCACACCTTCCAAAACAGGCATAGCCGTTTTAGCCGCAAGAATAAAGTCAAGTTTACTGTCGTAGTCCGCAGAAAGATGCTGAATGTAAACATAAGCCAGGCCGGTATTAGCAGGCAGATGTGTGAGGAGCTCACTGACAGCAACCTGGCCTCCGGCCGAGCCGCCAATGGCCACGATCGGGACCGGTCTTTTACCAGGCTTCAAATTGGTATATTGGGTATTTTTAGGTTCTGACATCTGCCTGTTGTAAAAATGACATGTAATGAGTATAGTATCTTATCTGCCTAGGTGGTTTGAACCGGTGGGCTGATCGTATTCCACCAAAAATAACATAACCCGCTCAAATAGGAAAAGGAACGTTCTGGCTCTGTGGTTTTTACCATGTAGGCGTTGGCCTGATTTCGGTAACTTTCTTTGATATCCTGTGGGTGTGCCGATGCGCTAAACACCACAATAGGAACGTTCGCTAGCTCTTTTCCCGCAAACATAGACCGTATCCGGGTCAGCAGTTCAAGGCCATGCTGGCGTTTAGGTAAATACAGATCAAGAATAATCAGGTCTATGTCTGCCGAATTTTTTTTATCCAGTGATGAAAAAAAGTCCAGTGCGCTGTCTGCTGTTTCTTTATGAATCAGGTTTAATTCCGGCGCATCTTTCTTTAAAAACAGCTCCATCAACGCGTAGTGATCGGCATTGTCCTCAATGATCACCACATTCTTAGCCTCGGCAGGCTGCCGGATAAGAAGGGGATCAATTTCGCTATACTGGTTTAAAAAGCACAGGTTTACTGCATGGGCCATACGCATGTAGTCGTCAAAGTGTATCGGTTTGACGATATAGGCGTTGACACCGAGTGCATAGGCTCTTTCTACTGCACTGGCAAGCGTGGTTGTAGAAAACATTACCACAGGTATATGTCTGTATTCCGGGGTGCTTCTCAAAACCGAAAGGGCTTCCAAACCATTCAGTCTCGGCATGTTCATGTCCATCAACACCAGGGTGGGTTGATTTAGGTTATCTTCTTTCAGTAATGCGAGCAACTGGGTTCCGTCTGAGAGTTCGGTTATTTCGATCTGGCTGGTGACGCTTTCCAGCGCCTGCCTGGTAAACATCCGGTCATCTTCATCGTCATCAACCAGAAATATTTTATGCATTGTTAAAGGGTATTTTTCATAGAATCAATGAGCAGTCTTTCAAAGTTAATCAGGCAGCTGAAAACGCGGTGCTGCTTCCAGCAACGGATCGGTAAGGGTGGCAGCAGGCTGCCGTGCCGGATTTTTTAATCTTTTTTTGAGTGTATAAATAGACTGCTCAGTGATCTGAATACCCAGTTCGTCTTTTATCTGCGTAACTACAATGGTTGCAGGCAGTTCAAAAAGCCGGTCTCCATAATATTTCAGCAGTACTTCAAAGCGGCCTTTAAGCCTCAGATCGAATGCCTGGATTACATATTTCTTATCCATTGTGCTGTTATTTATCAAACAAAGCACCAAGATACATCCAATCTATCTCATTGTAACTATAAATATATTTGTAATGGTCATTTATTATTATTTGGTTTAATATATCCGTGCAGGATTAAACCTGTTTTTGTCAGGCTCAAAGTTCAGGCCGTATGTCATTGATCTGGCCATGCGAATAGATATAATCCAGCAGAATTTTTGACCTTAATTTAAGCAGATCCGCTTTTTGAAAAAGCACATCTGCATCAGGCTGGTTGCCCTGAATTTCAAAACGTGTGGCGGATTGTTCTAAAAACAGAATACCTTCCTCGATACTGCGCAGGGATTGCCATAGTTTTATTTCCACATTTTCCGCAATACTTGTCCATAGTGCCATCGATGAAAATCCATGTCCGGTATGGCAACGGTAGCGGACGGCATTACCCTCAACAATTCCTGTGAGTGCACCGCCGCACTCGGGACAGGTTAAATCAGTTTTTTCTCCCATCTTATTAATGCCTTTGGCCAAAGCGTTTTGTTGTGCGGCAATTTCTGTTTCAGCCTTTATCCTTGTTTTGAGAAGTTCGTCCTGCTGGTTGCTGCTGGTTACGAGACTCTGAACAAGAGAATTGAGCAAAGGACCGATTTCAGAGAGCGGCAGATTGTAATCAACATCCACATATTCCAGCACATTACGCGGCATGTCCGGGTGGATCGCATCCGAAGGGCTTTGAATGACCGTCATCCCGCCGAATTGTTTAACGGACCATAATCCCGAGGTTCCGTCATTGAGATAGCCTGTAAGCACAACACCTATAACTCTGGGTCCATACCAATAGGCTGCTGAGCGCATCAAAGCATCAATAGAAGGACGAAAATTATTTTCTTTCGGCCCTCTTTTAACCAGAATATGTTTGTCATCGATGACGAGATGATGGTCGGGCTGGGCAACATAAATGGTTCCCTGCCGGATCAATTCACCATCTTTGGGATGTACCGCAGGCAAAGGGCCCTGGTTTGAAAGTATTTGGGGTAAAAGACTAACATGATCCGCAGCAAGATGCTGTACAATAAAAATACTGGCAGCAAGATCTTTTGGAAACGATCTGACAAGCTCTTTTAAAGCCTGGACTCCACCTGCCGAGGAGCCTATAACGATGATATCATGTGTTTGTTTATCCACGGAGCGATAGGAAGCTGTATAAAAAAAATGTTCAAAAAGCATACAAAGATTGTGCCCCGCCAGAAAATTAAGATAAGCAATCAGCTATTCGGTACATCGGTATCCGTATTGCTGATTGCAAAAAATGCTGTGATGTAATAACCGGAGATTTGAATCATATACATTAAAAAAACGGAGCAGGTTAATTGCTCCGTTTTTTTTTTCATGACTGACTAAGATCCTGTTTAAATTTGTAACATAAAATTGTTTATAGCTCATTTATTGAACGAAAAATTTAACGCATTCGTAGTCAAAAATAGCATTAACAAATTATTTTATGAATTTCAGACAGGCTCTAATATCTGAAAACAGCAGCAACTGGCGTATCTGCCGGCATTTCATCTTTTTCAAGCAGGAAAACTTCCCCGCCGGTCATCAGTGTTTTAATTAATGCCTGATCCAGCAAGTCTTCCGATTGCTGTTCTTTCTCGCTGTGGATGGCTATTTCACTGGTGTTTTCATCAAAAGTTCCCCAGATATGATCCCCTTTTTGTACAAAAATATGGGAGATCCTGCCGTAATATGCTGCCGGAATAACATCTGCCGGGATGGAAGAAGTCAGTTCAGTAGCCGACTGGTTGGCATAAATGGTGAGTGCTTTCGTAAGCGGCTGCTTAAAATAGGGAAGCATGATTTCCCTGACCTTTTCATAAAGCTCATTTTTTTCATCATGTTCATGGCTGCCGGTTAGAGCCTCGTCACATACATTATGATAATCACAAACGGACTTGTAGATAGGAATCAGGTATTCGACTCCTGCCAGCAGCAGCGGAACATTTTCCTTATTGAAAATTTCTTTGAACAAGATATCATCAACATGTTCAAAGTAGACCGAAATGTTGGTTTTATCATCCGGATTGCCGCCTCCCATACCGTGGAAATTTGCGCCTCCGGCTGTGCTGCTGCCTACACGAACGGTACTTGCATCCTTCTGTGAAAGCCGCTTGACATCGTCCATGCTTTCGGGCAAACCTTCAACCGGTACATGTTCCATTCCAAAAGGATCTGCCCGGAATAGTTTGCATTTTTGCTTGCTGATCACCAGCAGGTAAAAGTATTCCTTACAGGCAAGAATCGGAACCAAAGGCGTTACATAAAACCGTTGTTCACACACTACTTCCTGAACAGGAACAACCGGCATTTTGATATATTTGAAAAATCCGTCAGAAATAAAAACTGCCAGACCATGTCCCTGATTATTCCAGAAAGTATCATCTTTAAGAAGTTCATAACCAGGCGTAAGCATTCTTTCTATATCACTTGCCGGTATCTCCTTTTCCGCAAACTGCTTTGAAAGATCCTGCAACGCATTCTTAAAGAGAATGATATCCTGTTTTTCATTTACGGCTACACCTGCCTGATGGGTTGGGAGGTATACCGTAGCGCAGCATGAAGAGCGGTGCGTAGCCAGTTCAACAAAAAGCTCTTTATTGAGTATGCCGGGTAACTCTTCGGGCTGTGTTTGAACATCAGCGGCAACGGACATCTGAACAGTTTTGTCGCTTTCACTGGTATTGGTTTTTCCCTTAAAATCATCTTCGCCTTTGGAAGTGTTCCGGTTTGGATGCCTCACAGGAACCGACGGATCAAGCGTCATTGCATCCTGCATATATTCGCTGTCGCGGTCTAAAAAATTTTCAACTTCTTCTGACGGGGTGGTCGGTATTCCCATCCCTTCTACTTTATTGATTGCCGAGGGTTTTCCCTTAGGCGGGTGAAACCCTCCTGATTGATCTTTTCCCATATCGTTATTTAGTTATTGATTTGCTAAGTCGTTTTGTCTGATCACAGGTTTTTCATCATCGTGCTGCCGGACTTGGCGGGTGGTTACCAGTGAAGCTACTGTTTCAAAAAGCCCGAAAATAAGATGCGGCAGGTACACCTGATCAGCGAAGCCAAGAATCCATGGAGAAGCTGCCAACAATAGACCGGTCACGATGTCAATGTTCAGATGTATGGACATGGGAAGGCTCCTGATCATGCCCGTTTCATAATCGGTAAAAAGCGACATCATGATAATCATTGCGCCGACAAAAATCACTGTCCACGTGGCATCAACTACATTATTGAAACCTGCTATCCAGGGCAGCGCTATCAGCAGCAGGCCAGTCATGTAATCGAGTATACCATGAACTTTGGTGCTCAGTATTTTCATAAAATTGATGTTAAAATGAAACAAAAAATATTTTTGCCACGTCGGCTTATGAAAATTATGCCAGCATCATTACGACGTGTAGCCTTATAATCAGGGTCAACAATTAGTGGGATGATCGGATAAATACGTGAATCTTAGCATTGAGAAGCTATATTTTGTATTGATCCGGAATCGGTACCGGATAACACAGATTAATTTTAATTTGAAAAATCCGGTTACAAAACGGGTAGTTTTCCAAATCCTGGGGAAACGATTCTCGCGTAAAAAATCTACAATTGAGCTATTGTTAAAAATAATTTCAGGCTTAAATCTGTCCTATTCCGGTTCAATGGATATGAATTGCACTTTCTGGAATAGTTTTTATAACAGCTCGTGGAAAATTTGGAATTTAAGGATTACAGGCAAAACAGACAATTGATTAGCTGAATCACAGGGTCTTTCTGATTTATTATAAAAGCAAAAAAGTTTTGCAGTGACAGACGGGCAATGGCCGGTGTGAATCCTGACCGGATTGCCTGGCATTTACACCGGATATGTGCCGGAATCTGTATGCGGACTCAAGAGTGCAGCCTGAAATTGAAAGACTGTTAATTTAAACCGGAAATAGAATGAAACGAATAATCTTATTTGCCTGCACCATGATGCTGGGCTGGAGCTGCTATCCTAAAAAAGAAGAAAAGCAGACGGAACTTATCGATTCAACGGTCGTGGGAAAGGATACAAATTCAGTAGATGTCCGCAGGGATATCGAATTGAGTGATGAAAATAAGAGGGTACTTCCTGATGAGGCCACCGAGCCAACAAAATCGGACGAAGCCCCAAAGGCAAAAAATAATAAAAACGAATAACCAGTACTGCTATGCCAGCTTACCTCCTGGCATATTTTTAATAAAGCAACACCCAATTTCCAACTTAACCACTTTGAACTATGTTTTATCATGTTAAAGAATTGCAGTTCAATGCAAGGGTATCCAAGCCCGATCCTAAATTTGCGCGTTTGCTCCTCGAACAGTTTGTCGGCAGCAATGGCGAGCTGAAAGCGGCTATGCAGTATTTTGTTCAGGCTTTCAGCTGCCGGAATCCTTATCCGGATAAATACGATCTGCTGATGGATATTGCTACAGAAGAATTCAGTCATCTTGAAATCGTTGGTGCCACTATACAGATGCTGCTGAGCGGAGTGAACGGTGAACTTAAAAATGCATCTGACGAATCCGAGATCATGAAACTGCTTGACGGCACTGCTGCAAAAGAAGATTTTATTCACGAAGCCATTGTAAATCCGCATTTCGGTGTGCTTACCGGCGGTAGTCCGGGCCTTACGGATAGCAACGGAATTCCCTGGACGGCTGCTTACGTCAATGCAAATGCCGACCTCACGGTCGATCTTCGTTCGAATATTGCGGCAGAATCCAGGGCCAAAATTGTCTATGAATACCTGATGAAGTTCACGGATGATCCGTACGTTAAGGAAACGCTCACATTCCTGATGACACGTGAAGTTGCACACTATCAGATGTTTGAAGCTGCGCTGAATACCATTCAGCCTAATTTCCCGCCGGGAGTTCTGCAAGGTGATCCAAGATATAGCAACCTGTACTACAACATGTCGAACGGTACGGAAGTAAGAGGTCCCTGGAACGAAGGAACAAGCACCCAGCTTGGAGAAAACTGGCAGTATATCCAGGATCCGCTGCAGCAGGTAATAGATACAGCAGGCCTTACGAATATCGAACCAACCGGAACAGACAGAACTTTGAAAGATGTAAATAAAATGAATAAAACACTGGGTGACCTCAGGAGCGAAGAAATCAAAAGCGCAACGGCTGAGATTGACATGCAGTGGAGTTCTTATTCCAAGTCTGGTGATATTTTAAATAATGGACTTTAATCAAAACTTGTTTGCGGACGAAGCCAGCCAGCCTGCGGATCGGGTACAAATTATCTATTACACCGATCCGCTATGCTGCTGGAGCTGGGCGCTTGAACCGCACTGGCAGCGCCTGCTGGACGAAAATGCCGACCTGATAACCTACAGCTACTGCATGGGTGGGATGATTCCGGACTGGCAAACATTTAACGATCCGATAAATTCAGTTAGCCGGCCGGTTCAGATGGGGCCTGTCTGGATGGAGGCAAAGCACCTGACCGGTATTGGGATGGACGATAGCATCTGGATCAAAGATCCACCTTCTTCTTCATATCCTGCCTGCATCGCCGTAAAGGCTGCAGCACTGCAATCCTTGGCTGCTGAGGAAATTTTGCTCAAACGTATACGCAAGGCCGTTATGGTGGAATCCAAAAATGTCGCACGGGCAGATGTGCTTTCTGATTTGGCACGTCAGACCGGTCAGCAGTATCCGGAGGTATTTGATTTCGGAAGGTTCAGCACCGATTATGAAAGCGAGGCCAGCCGTCATTCATTCCGTAATGATCTGGCCAAAGTACGTTACATGCAGATCGGACGGTTTCCAACAATAACCATGACACAGCCTGGTGGAAAAAGCCTGATCATTACAGGGTATCGTCCTTATGAAGTACTTCAGGAAGCGCTGAGGGCAAGCTTGCCGGTAGCATCAGTTACCTAGTCTGTCTTTTACTTTATTAATACTTTTTTATTATTTTAATCTTATCGTTTATGAAAAACACACGTTTCTTCTTACTACTCTTATTAGCTCCATTTGTAATTTTTTCATGTACAGATCATGACGGTGATACAGTCGGTGAAACAGACAGGCAGTTTATGATAAATGCAGCGGATGGAAATATGTTTGAAATCAGGGCCGGCGAAATAGCAAATCAGAAAGCAATGCATGATTCTGTAAAAGCATACGGACATCATATGGTGATGGACCATTCCATGGCTACCCAGGAACTGATGGCACTGGCTGCTAAGAAAAGTGTCGCGTTACCAACCTCCTTGTCTCCTGCAAAACAGATGAAGATCGACAGTCTTAACGCTAAATCAGGAATGGATTTCGATACCACCTACATGGCGATGATGGTTGTGTCTCATGTAGAAACAATCAGCTTGTTTGAAAAAGAATCAACAGAAGGCGTTGATGCGGAGGTTAAATCCTGGGCAGCCGGAAAACTGCCGACTTTGAAACACCATCTGGAAAAAGCGAAAGCTGTAAAAGATCTCCTGTAAGCATTTTAACAGGTTTTAGCTTCATTCGTGAACCTTATAAAAGTCCTCAGTCAGCAAACAGTATCAGGCACTTTGTTATAAATTAAACTGTGTATGGAAATTTATCAGAAGGGGAAAGACTATTTTGAGGTTGCTCCTGGCGTTTGGGGAAAGAAAGACATATTTGTCAACTTTTACATTGTTCAAAGTGAGCAAACAAGTTCCTGGATCCTGATCGATGCAGGATTAAAAACTTCCTATTCTAAAATCATAAAGCTGGCAGAACAACTGTTTGGAAAAGGAACTGCACCTGTGGCTATCATACTTACACACGGACATTTTGATCATGTGGGCTCGCTTAAAAGGCTTGCAGCCAAGTGGAATGTCCCGGTGTATGCCCATGAGCTCGAACTGCCCTATCTTACCGGCGGATCTGCTTATCCTCCGCCCGACCCATCAGTTGGCGGGGGAATGATGGCCTATATGGCAGATCTGTATCCGAAGGAACCGATTGATGTTTCAGAAAATATTCTCGCTTTACCACAGGATGGGTCTGTATTATCAGATTTTCCGGAATGGTGTTATTTTCATACACCCGGTCATGCACCTGGGCACATAAGTCTTTGGCGCGAATCGGATCGGGTGCTGATAGCCGGAGATGCATTTGTGACCACCCGCCAGGAGTCTGCAATATCCGTATTTCTTCAGACTGAGGTTATAAGCGGCCCGCCCAAGTATTTCACCTGTGACTGGCAGGACGCGGAAGCTTCCGTAAGAATGTTAACCGGGCTGAACCCGGATATTGTTGCCACAGGTCATGGCAAACCAATGAAAGGAACAAACATGCGAACAGAACTAACGGGTCTAGCTGAAAACTTCAGGAAGCAGGCTGTTCCGGAACATGGTCGCTACGTCCCCAGGCCAGCAATAACAGATTCAGAAGGAGTGGTCTCAGTTCCTCCGAAAACAGCCGTTTCTTATTTTGCATTGATTACGATCGGTGTAGTCGTGAGTACCGTTGCTTTTAGCTGGGCACTGCTGGCTGCGGTCAATAATCGAAGCAGATAAGATTCGTCCTGCTGGTTGGTTTATCAAATGGTTCGTACGATCTGGTTAAACCAATTTTATTTCAGAATTAAAAAAACGAGTCAGTCTGCTATCGGGATATAATTTAAAATGGCTGGATCCGGACTACAAAAATCCGGTATCCAGCCATTTTGATATTATTATATTCTTTGATATTATTAAAGTCTATGAACTGCTTCGAACGGAAATATCAACTGCTTTGAGATTCCGCCTGGCTGGACCGGTAAGCACGGTGCCATTGGTATCAAAGCGGCCGCCATGGCAGGGGCAGTCCCAGGTTTTTTCCGAATTATTCCAGTGGACGATGCATTTCGTATGCGTACAAAGCGGATTAAGTGCCTGAATATTGCCCTGAGCATCTTTGTAAACAGCCAGCTTTTCTCCATCGTATTCTACAATCTGACCGGTATCTTCCTCTATTTGTGAGACAGATTCCAGTTCTTTAATGCCGATACGGTCGCCGATAAAACGTGCTGCAACATCAGCGTTCTCCTTCACGATTTCCGCAAAGCCTGCAATCGGTTTAATGCGTCCCGGATCGTATAGATCCTCGTAAACTGATTTCCCGTTTAAGATCATTTCGCTCAGTACTATTGCGGACACAGTCCCCAGAATCATCCCGTTTCCGTTAAAACCGGTTGCGCAGTAAATGCCCTCCGAAGCACCTGGCAACTTGCCGATGTAAGGCAGGCCGTCTGCCGGAACATAATATTGCGCCGACCACCTGGTATAAATGTCTTTCAGTGGATAGCATTTACCAGTAAAACTGATCAGGTCTGCAAAGGCTTGCTCCGGATCTCCATGGGCAGTCTTGTGGTCATGACCACCGGCAACAAGATATTTCTGACCGTCCAGCGTATGGGTCCTGAAATAATGATAGGGTTCTTTCATGTCATAAACCAGCCCGTCCGGATAATTATCGCCGACAAGCGTTGCCGCAATGACATAGCTTCTGTACGGAGCATTACGAAAATGCAGTACATTGACTCCTCCGGGAGGAATGTGGGTTGCATAAATAATGGATTTCGCCCTGATCTGTTTATTGCCGGATATGGCGGTATGGTAACCGTCTTCAGTTTGCACCTCCCCGATCAGTGTGTTTTCAATTGTAATGCCGCCCAGGTTCTCGAATTCCTTTTTCAGTGCCAGAATGTATTTCAGAGGATGAAACTGTGCCTGATTTTCAAAAACGATTGCTTTTTGGAATTCCGCATTAACGGGTACCTGCTCGGTTACGTCTACGGCTACGCCAACCTTTTGCGAACTGGTCAGGATGTCGTCCAGTTCCTTCGTTTCGTCTTCGTTTTGCGCATAAACATAACCTTTCTTCCATTCAAAATCGCAGTCGATCCGGTAAGTTTCGACCATTTGGCGGATAAGCTGTACCGATTCTCCAATAGAATCCGCAAACTGTTTTGCAGCATTTTCGCTGAAATCTTTTTCTACTTCCGCATAAGTAGTGTCTGCAAAGGTATTAATATGGGCACTGGTTCCACCGGTAGTTCCATAACCGGCATGGTGGGCATCGGCAACAATACAGCGCAGGCCTGCTTTCTGTAACAAGAGTGCGGTTGTTATCCCGGTGATGCCTGCACCGACGATCAGGGCGTCATAAGTTTGAGAAGGATCGAAACTGAAGTTCTCTGCAACAGCAGGCGTATTTTTTTGCCACAGGCTTTGATTACGCCCGTCACGGCTGATGGTGTTATTTTCCATGGTAAATTTTTTTTTGCGGTTCATCATATAAAATCGTACCAAATTGAGCTCACCTGCAGTGCAGTCCTGCCCTCATATTTTTGCGGCTGGTCTGAGCCTTTCAGGTAAACATTTTAGTTAAAGTCGGCACAACAGAAATGTTTCCAGTAATTGGGATATCTGGTCAAATTCCTGATGTTTCGTCCAGTCAATGGTTTTATGTAAAGATGTATTCAAAGGCCCCCAGCGTTCCGGTTCGCCGTCCATACTGATTACAATGCTGGGTGTTTGCACGGCAGAAGCAATATGTGAAACGCCGGTACAATTGCTGATCAGCAATGTTGATTGTTTAATGAGCTGGGCAATTTCCCCCAAACCCGTCTGGCCGGTAAGATCGAGCGGGGGATAATCCATCAGTTCAATAACCTGCCCGGTGACCGCAGCTTCCTCTTTGGTTCCTGTAACAACAACCTGGTAACCATGCCCGGCACATATATCTGCCAGAGCAGCAAAATGGGAAGGCGGCCACTGTCGCCAGGCCCCGCGGCTCCCCGGATGCACACATACATACTCATCCTGAATTAAATGTGAAACAGATGTATGCAAATGCAGCATTTCCGATTCGTCAACGGGAAATTCAAGTTCCGTACCCTGCGAAGTGATTTCCAGATTTTCAAGCATGCGCAGATGCCGTTCGATCTCCGAAATTCCGGTAGGGTATTCCAGAAAAAAATCACTGTTGCGATAACTTCCTGCACTGTGAAAACCTGCTACTGGTCCGGCCTGCAGGTTTTCAAGCATATCGTTCACGATACCTCCGCTACCCTGCATTTGCAGGATCAGGTCAAACGGTTCAGCCCGCATCCGGGCCAGAAATTTTCCCCATAAAATAGCATCCACCGGTTGTTCCGGCAATCCTTCATAGCCTGGGAAATGGATGAAATGATCAAAGTACTTTGAAAACCGGTCGCAAAATGAAGCTGCCCATGGCAAACCGAGCAACGTAATTTCTGCCTGCGGATAGGCATGACGCAATGCCCGAAATGCAGGTACAGCGCATAGCATATCACCAAGCTGCAATGCCCTAAAAACGGCAATTCTGCGGGTGGTTTCAGCAGGAAATCTCATAGGAAAAATACTTTATAACGCATGGCTCCCCGCAGCGTCCAGTATACGGACAAATAGGGTATAAGCAAAGAAGTAACAATCATTTCCAAACGATGGGAAAACGAGGGATTTGTTCCGCGGAGTCGTTTGAAGATGAAACTGCTTACGGAAAGAAACCAGATTGCCCCGGCTATTCCTGCAATAATTCCGGCCTGAAATAGCAACGCAGTAATGACAATGCTACTCGCAAGAATGATTACATAGTAGATCCAAACAGGACCACTGGCTATTCTTCTCCTGTAAAATTCAGGATGTTTTTTAAATAGAAGCGCATTAAACATACTCTTCTGCTGATCTCGGATACTGGACCCCCAGAAAGTTTTTCGTACCGGATGGCAGATCAATGCTTCCTGTACGGAGAAGATCGGTACATTTTCTTTCAATAGCTTAAACTGCAGATCAGAATCCTCGCGCCATGCTACCGGAAATGCCTCGTCAAAGCCGTTCACCTGATTCAATGCTTCCCTTGTGACAGCACAATTTGCCGTAATAAATTCGGCCGACGACAATTGCGCAACGTTTTTTTCATAATCAGTAGGCATGGCCGGTACCGGAACTTCTACTTTGCCGGTATAGGCAATAATGGGTTGCTTATGAAGTTGATATTTATGCCAGTAACCAGCCAGCCAGCCCGGTGAAGGTATGCAGTCATCATCTGTGAAAACGACCAATTCTCCAGTGCTTTTTTTCCATCCGTAATTTCGGGCAGCAGCGGGTCCGCGTTTCATATCAAGCGAATAAAAAAAGATCGGAAAACCCGGATTTTCAGTTTTTATGTGCGCAATGAGCGAGCCAGTGGTGTCATCGGGGCCGTCAGACACCACAATTACTTCAAAAGAGCAATCCGGGCAAGCCTGCGCAACAATCGCCTCCAGGCATTTGCGCAGCAAAGCAAGCCGTCGGAATGTAGGGATCACAACGCTAATCTCTGCAGCCATTATTTTTCCAGGATAAAAGAGTTGATGATCAAAGCGTCAAAAGGGGACGTCCAGAAACACTCGATTGCATCGCGTGGCGAGCATACAATAGGTTCACCACGGGTATTAAAGGAAGTATTCACCAAAACCGGGACGCCTGTAATCGCTTTAAATTCGGAGATCAGCTCATGGTAAAGCGGATGTTGCTGTGCATTGATCGTCTGCACACGGGCAGTTCCGTCCGTGTGCCGCACAGCCGGAATCAGGTCAGCCTTAGCATCCTTTACCGGAAATACGAAAAGCATAAACGGCGAAACGCTGGCATTTTCAAACCATTCGGGAGCATCTTCTTCCAAAACTACCGGTGCTACCGGCCTGAAATCCTCCCGGTCTTTAATGTCGTTCAGCCTTGCCTGCATGTCAGGATGAATAGGGGAGGCAAGAATCGACCTGCTTCCGAGTGATCGCGGGCCAAATTCCATCCTGCCCTGAAACCAGGCAATAACCTTGTTCTCGGCCAACAGAGAGGCTGTTTCTTTGGCAATGTTGGTCAGCCGTTTGTAGGGTGTTTTGGCCCAGATCATAAATTGTTCAATTTCCTGGTCTGTATAGGCAGGTCCCCAGTAAACATGACTCATTTCTGCGGTATACCGGACATCCTCCCGTGCATTCAGCTTTACATCCAGCCATTGTGCAGCGCCAAGTGCAGTACCGGCGTCGCCTGCGGCAGGTTGCACCCACACATTTTTGAAAGGACCCTGGTCCCTGATCACGGCATTCATTACACAGTTCAAAGCCACACCGCCGGCCATCACCAGGTTTTCGGTATTGGTCTGGCTATAAAGCCAGTTCACCAGTTTCAAAACTGTCTCTTCCAATGCTTTTTGAAGCGAATGCGCAATGTCGTGATGCAGCTGCTCAAACGGATCTTCTTTTCTGCGGCCGGGACCCCACCATTGTTCCGGATCAAATTCGTCTATGGTATATTGTCCATCGTCACCAACATGTATCACCGAGCGGAAGTCTTCCAGATATAACGGCCTGCCATCGGAAGCCAATGCCATCACCTTATATTCATCAGACGAATGCAGGAAACCCAAATAGGTAGTGACTTTCTCATACAATATTCCTAGTGAATGCGGCATGTCTACACTCTTTAACTGCATCAGCGAATTTCCCAGACCAAGAAAATAACCGGTTGTCGCTTTTTCACCTCTTCCGTCCAGTGTTAGCACTGCTGCATGTTCGTATGGTGACGGAAAAAATGCGCTGGCTGCGTGCGCCACATGATGGTTTACAAATGTCCATTTCTCATTTACGTTTCCGGAATCAATAAATCGTTTTTGCAGATGGTGCGGATAGCCATCCCGAAGCTGTTCAGGAGCCTTGCGGATGTAATTCAGGAAAAGGGTGTCCCAGCCATTGTAAACATCAGGTATTTCCAGGACGTCGGATCCGGAAAGCAGGTCTCCTTCATAAACGGAACCTTCATCGATCCCATCCGGATCAAATGAATAAGCAATGTGATCAACCTCTTTCAGCGTGATTCCTGCCGTTTTAAGGCAGTAGTCAATGGCATGGAACGGAAGTTCCCAGGTGGAAAAGGGTACAGGGCGTTTGCCATGTTTGATGTGGGTAAAACGTTCTTCTTCAGCAGCGGCAATGATCTTGCCATCTTTCACGAGTGCAGCAGCCGTATCGTGGAAAGCTGCATTGATTCCCAGAATATACATAAGCGTTATGGAAAGTTTAAAATGCAGCCGCCGCTATACAAGTATAATGCCAGATGAATGAATAGGCGGGAAAAGCTATTGTAAGTGATGGTTTTTAGATTAATTCAACAACTGTGGATATTCTTCCATGATTCCAATTTTGTGAACTGTTTAGCTTACACGTTGTTAATGAGGGTGTTCACTCATTTTCCCTGTTGCTTATTTGTAACTATCTGATTTCAAGGGAAGCGTTTCTGCCGTTTGGTATTATTTTTTACAGGCGCCGGGCTTTGAAGCGAAAACGCGATAATTATGAATGAATCAGACATCGGAAAAAGGCGGCTCAGAATCTTTACCTGGCACATTCATGGGAGCTATTTGTATTATCTTTCTCAGGGCGACTACGACATTTTTATTCCCGTTACCGAACAAAGAACGGAAGGATACTACGGCCGGGGGGAGACATTTCCATTTGGAGATAACATTATTGAAATACCGGCTGAGGAAGTAAGGAACATGCAGTTCGACTGCATTTTGTTTCAGTCGGAGCGCAATTTTCTGATTGACCAGCACGAGGTTCTTGCCGAATGGCAGAAGCAACTTCCGCGCGTATACGTAGAGCACAATACACCGGAAAAGCATCCGACCAATACGCGCCATGTGCTGAACGACCCGGCAGTGACCATGGTTCATGTGACGCATTTTAATAAGCTGATGTGGGACAATTCCGGAATTCCGGATGTTCGCGTGATCGAACATGGGGTTTGCATTCCGCCGGTAGCCTATCAGGGAGATATTCCGCGGGGTATTGTTGTCATCAACCACATTGAGCAGCGAGGCAGAATTACCGGTTGGGATGTTTTCGAAGAGGTAAGAAAACATGTGCCGCTTGACCTGATCGGTATGGGAACGTTGCAGTCCGGCGGGCTGGGAGAGGTGCTGAACCCGCAACTGCCGGATTTCATCAGTCACTATCGCTTTTTTTTCAACCCCATACGCTATACCAGTTTTGGCCTGGCTGTTTGTGAAGCCATGATGACAGGCATGCCCGTTGTCGCCCTTGCAACCACGGAGTATGTGACGGTCATCAAAGATGGTAAGTCAGGATTTATCGATACGAACATTGAAAAACTGATTGATAAAATGAATACCCTCATTGCTGACCCCTCGCTTGCAAAAAGCATGGGTGCAATGGCCAGACAGGTAGCGCTGGAAAAATTTAATATTCAGCGATTTACCCGGGAGTGGGAAAGTGTTTTTCGCGATACGATCCTTCGCGAGTCAATTCAATTAAACATCCGCAATCATGAAAAGGAGAATAGCATTTATCAGTGAGCATGCATCTCCTCTTGCCGTATTGGGCGGAGTGGACAGCGGAGGGCAGAATGTGTATGTGGCCGAAATCTGCAAGTCCCTGGTGCAGTTGGGCTATGTCATTGACATTTTTACCAGAAAGGATAGCACCGCGTTGCCAGAGATATTCGATTGGTTGCCCGATATCCGTGTGGTGCATATCGATGCAGGCCCTGCGAAGGAAGTTCCCAAGGAGGCGCTGCTGGGTTACATGAGTGAGTTTACGGATAGCATGATCCGGTTTATAGATCAGTATCAGCTTAACTATGATCTTATCCATGCCAACTTTTTTATGTCCGGACTGGTTGCATCCGGGATCAAAAAACAACTCGGTATTCCCTACGTGATCACTTTTCATGCTTTGGGCAAAATCCGCATGATTCATCAGAAAGAGAAAGATTCATTTCCTGCTGAAAGACTGGATATTGAGCAAATGCTTGTCCGTGATGCCGACTATATAATCGCTGAATGCCCGCAGGACAAACAGGATCTGATTGAACATTATGATGCGGATCCTTCACGAATTTCGATTATTCCCTGCGGTTTCAGTTCAGAAGAATTTTATCCCTGTTCCAAACAAAAGGCAAGGCAAGAGCTGGGACTGAAAAAAGATGAAGTGATACTGCTGCAGCTGGGCAGGGTAGTGCCAAGGAAAGGCATTGACAATGTAATTCACTCCATGCGGTTTTTAAAAAATATTCCAAAGATTAAACTGCTGGTTGTGGGAGGTTCGGACGAAAAACCGGATTTTGCCAAAGATGAGGAACTCCGCCGGCTAAAAGAAATAGCAGAAAGTGAGGGCGTTTCCAATATGGTGGAATTTGTTGGGCGCAGGAACAGACAGCAGCTAAAATACTATTATCAGGCAGCTGATTTTTTTATTTCCACGCCCTGGTACGAACCATTTGGTATAACCCCGCTGGAAGCCATGGCTTGTGGTACGCCGGTAGTAGGATCGGATGTAGGCGGCATCAAATATACTGTTCTTCATGGAAAAACGGGTTTTCTGGTACCGCCACACAATCCCCGGGCACTTGCTGATGCGTTGCTGGAAGGTATGTCTTGTCCGAAAAAATATCAGGATCTCCGCCAGAATGCGTTGAAACGCGTGAATGAAAACTTCACATGGAAAAATGTTGCCAAAAGGACGCACCGGCTTTATGCAAGAGTAGTCAGCCATGCTTATCCGGAACCAATGTATTTGCTGCATATCAGAAAGTTGAATGGTAAGGCGTACAAAAGTTATGTAGTAAATTCTACTGCACATGTCCTATCCTGACCCGTTAACTGCAAAAGCGATTTTTCTCGACAAGGATGGAACACTTGTCAAGGATGTGCCTTACAATGTCGATGCGGATCAGGTTGTGTTTGAAACCGGTGTTTTTGAAGGGTTGGAAATCATGCAGTCTGCTGGTTACAAACTGGTCGTGATTTCCAATCAGTCCGGCCTGGCGCTACAAAAGTTCAGTCAGTCAGATATGGATAAACTGGTCGGTTTTTTTTATTCCGTTTTTCAGCAGAACAACTTGCAGCTTTGGGGTTTTTATTACTGTCCCCATGCACCGGCCAGCGATGGCATTGGCTGTACCTGCCGAAAACCAGAGCCGGGACTATTACTGCAAGCTGCCGGTGAGCTTGGTATTGACCTTAATAAATCCTGGATGATCGGAGATATTCTAAACGATGTCGAAGCGGGCAACAGGGCAGGATGCCGGACGGTTCTGATCGATAATGGCAATGAAACGGAATGGGTCAAAGGTCCTTTCCGTGAGCCCGGCTACACCACATCTGGATTATTGGACGCGGCCCGATTCATTACAACGACAACTTCTGCAACAAATGTCTGAACCCGCATTTAAGAATGTGCTATGCATCCGGGCTGATAACATGGGCGATGTTATCATGAGCTCACCGTCCATCCGGGCCTTGAAGGAAACATTCGGAAGCCGTATTACATTGCTTACTTCGAAAGCTGGTTCGCTTGTTGTGCCTTATCTTGAATGCATCGACGACGTGATCGTGACAGAGCTGCCCTGGGCACCATGTAGCGGAGCTGATAATTGTGTTTTACTTTCTTTGATTGGAATGATCAAAGAAAGTAATTTTGACGCAGCTGTCATTTTTACCGTCTACAGCCAAAGTGCACTTCCGGCTGCTATGCTTGCCTACATGGCGGAAATTCCGTTGCGTGCAGCATATGCCCGGGAAAATCCCTATCAGTTGCTTACCCATTGGCTGCCAGATCCTGAACCATATCAATATATTTCTCATCAGGTTGAGCGCGATTTGGGTTTGGTGAAACAGTTGGGTGCAAGTATATCAGATGATCATTTAATACTGCATATCAATGATGCAGAACGATTGTCCTTATTCAAAAAGCTATCCTTTTTGAATAAGGATGCAATAAAACCATACTTTATTCTTCATCCCGGCGTCTCCGAAGCCAAGAGGGAGTACCCGATCAGCCAGTGGATCAACACCGGAAAACTTATCACAGAAAGATATGGATTGC
>Ga0265797_10002096_pt1 | contig 34241 bp, 23 predicted proteins | sample P2T30metagenome_FD_192433 | JGI IMG/M metagenome (GOLD analysis project Ga0265797, IMG submission 192433) | Plant litter microbial communities from East Loma Ridge, Irvine, California - P2 T30 | ecosystem: Environmental > Terrestrial > Plant litter > Unclassified | place: USA: California...
TCTCAAGCCTGCTCTAAACTCCCCCTCACACCATCACCTTCACTCCATCCCCCGTGACCATCCTCCCCTCCCCATCCCCCTCCTCCTCCCAAACCTTCCTCAACCTCTCCCCCTCCCTCTTCGCCACCCCAGCCTCCCGATTCCTATAAACCGAATCAATAAACCTCACATCCCTCGGACTCATCAAAAACCGCTTATGCTCTGCCTCAAACTCCTCATATCCAACGCCATACTCGCGCCTCACATTCGCCCGCAGCCTCTCGCGTACCAGTTTCGTTAGTCGGGCACTCTCCTGCCCTGCCTTCACCGATGCGTGATCCTTCTCGCCACGAATGAGCGGGCGCGCTGCGCGGTCGAGGTAGAGCATTGAATCTGAGTTTGAGACTGCGTGGAGGAGGGCGTAGACGGAGGATTGCGAGAGGGGGTTGTGCGAGATGTTCAGGTAGCGCAGCGTCGTCGAAGACGAGACGAACTCTGCGAACGGAGCGGCGGTGGTGAGCCAGTTATACCGCATTCCCAGATCCTCCGTAGCGTAGCTCTGGCCGAAATCTAATGCGCGGATCGGAGAGTTGGGATTGGAGCGCAGGGCTGAGAGGAGAGTTGCTACGTGTTCGTCGGCTAGGCCGCAGGATTGCAGGGAGAGGCGCTGGAGGGTTTTGGTCAGGGAGAGGCCTGGAGCTAGGAGAGAGGCGGCGGGGCCGAGGGGGTTGTTGGATAGGAAGAGGGATTCTAAGGCGCAGGAGGGGAGGGCTAGGTATGCGCTTATTTGCGCGGCGGCGAGGGGGCCGGTGCCGGTTGCGTTGAGGTAGATGTTTCGGAGAGGCAAAGGTCGGTTGTGGTTTACGAGGAGGGAGAAGAGGTTTGCTACGCCTTCGTCGCCGAGCTCGGTTTGGTCTAGGTCGAGGGTTCGGAGGTTGGGACATTTGGTGATGAGGTTGAAGAGGTGTGGCGCTGAGGAGGGGCCGAGGGGGTTGCGTTTTAGCCAGATGTTGGTTATGATGGGGGATGTGAGCATGGCGGTTGCGAGGCGGGGGAAGGTCGTGGCGGAGATGCGGTTGGCGCCTAGGTACCAGGTTTCGATGCGGGTGGGGTGTTGTTCGATGAAAGAGGCGATGGCTTCGACGCCGGTTGGGCCGATTATGTTGTTGCCGAGGAGGAAGTGTTTGGAGTGTGAGTTGGTTTTTAGGCTGTCCATTAGGTCGCCGATGTTGCGGGGGCCGGTGACCATTTTGCAGAGGTCGAGGCGGCCGTCGGAGTAGAGGACGCCTTTTTCGAATTCGATGTAGGAGACGTTGTAGTATGGCTCGGCGCCGGATTCGCCTTTTAGGTCTGCCGCTGTTGGGTCTGATACTTTGTGTGTGCCATTGTTGCGAAGGTGAGCGAAGAAAGGCGCGAGTGATTCTGGGTCTGATACTTCGACGGGCATTGGTATTGATGGTGCGCCTTTGTACGAGAGTGGGTCTTCGGCAGGGTTCCATGGGCCATTTTGCTTTAGGATACGCTTGATCCAGTTGTGCTTTTCGTTGGACTCGGCCGCGTGGGTAGTGGTAGATTTTTCTCTAGTGTCGTTTCCTGTGTCCATACGTTCTGCAACTTCTGAGGATGTCATGGTGACCTGATTGATCAATGTGTGTATGCTGTGAATGGTTAAGAGTTGGCAGGAGATACTGGTATATCAACAATCTCGATTCACTAGCGATGAATGGCTATGATGAGTCAATCTTGTCTTCTGAATCACATTCGCAGATCATCGATGGGAAGTCGTTGGAAGGACAGGGAAGGATGGAACCGGTGTGACTGCCCCGAAGGATTTACGCCGCTGACTCGCAGGAAGTGCCTTTTCGTTTGAAATTGGCAAACCTGCTGGTGTTTTGCATGTACCAGCATCCCATGGCAATCACCAGAAGATTTTGAGATGATTGTAGAGCTACATTAATCGTGTTACAGTACCTCCTACTCCCAACATCAGTTCAAAGGTCGGATGCTGATACTGGGAGGCCAGTTGGACGTCGCACAGCAGTGCCTTGCTATAGACATCTTGCACTCATCGATCCCACATAAGTCGATTGAACTGAGTGTTTCATACAGATCTTTCCCAGGAGACACAAATATGTTCATATGAACACATGTGTAATCCAATGTTGAAGGATGGAGGTGAAGGAGAAGACAGGCGACGTAGACCCTGCTCTTTAAGACCGCGCTAGCGCACGTTGTGGTGACGACAATGTTCCCTTTTAATCCAATAAATATACATGTACATACGCACTACAACCAACTCTCGAGGTGTTTTGTTCCACAACCACAGACCATTGGCATACACAGTCCGTACCATACAATGGCCGAACCAACAGCAAGAGCTCACCAGCTCCCAACTCCCACCTCCAGCATCCTCGACCTCCCCTCCAACCTCCGCGTCCTCTCCCTCAACTGCTGGGGCCTCAAATACATCTCCAAACACCGACACGCCCGCCTCTCAGAAATCGGCCGCCAAATCGCCCTTCTCGACCCTCCCCCCAACATCGTCGGCCTGCAAGAATGCTGGACGCAGCAAGACTTCCTCGCCATCCGGGAAGCCACACAGCACATTCTCCCCCACGGCAAGTTCTACCACTCTGGAATCTTCGGCGGCGGACTGGCGATATTGTCAAAATGGCCGATCGAGGAGAGTTCCATGTACCGGTATCCGTTGAATGGAAGGCCTGCGGCGTTTTATCGCGGGGATTGGTTTGTGGGTAAGGGCGTTGCGACGGCGAGGATACGGTTTGGCGAGGGCGAGAAGGATGTCGCGGAGGTTTTCACGACGCATATGCATGCGCCGTATGAGAAGGAGCCGTATGATAGCTATATTTGCCATCGCACGGCGCAGGCGTGGGAGGTTGCGAAGTTTATGAGACATGCTGGCGAGCGGGGACACGTTGTTCTTGGGTTGGGAGATTTTAATATGCTGCCGTTGAGTTTGGCGCATAGACTCATTGAAGCGCATGGAGGAGTGAGAGATATCTGGAGAATCAAGAAACCAGATTCTGCACTTGGTGCATGGGAAGATGGGCATGGAAGAGACGACAAAGGAACAAACTGCCCGAGCGTGGACTGGTGCATAAACGAAGCCGGCGCAACGTGCGACTCCAAACTAAACACATGGCGATGGAGCAAAGCAATGCGCAAAGACCTTGAAAACGGCAAAGACACCATCATCGACATGGACGCCGAAGACCCTCGAGCCAAGCGTCTAGATTACATCTTCTTCTCGCCCGGTCAGAACTCCCAGAGCAGCGGCTGGGAAGTCTCCAGCGCACACGTCGGAATGACACAGCGTCACCCTGAGCTCAAGTGCTCCCTCAGCGACCACTTCTCGATCGAAACGACCATCACGCGCACTTCCGAACCCCAGCCTACAACCCAACGCACAATCAAACACCTCCCGACAACAACATACGACCAAATCCTCGACATGACGCGCAAATACATGGAGCGCGAACGCACGCAGCGCAAACTCCGCATCGGGCATTTCTTCTTCCAGCTCACTTTCTCGATTGGTTGTTTGATTGGGGTTTGGTGGGCGCCGCACAACTATGTGTCTTTCATACTTATGCTTCTCAGCTCGGTTGGGCTTAGTGTGGGTGTTATTGATGGATTGATGGGTTTCTTGTTTGTTGGGAGTGAGTTGAGGGCGCTGAGGGAGTTTGAGTGGGAGATTGTGGGCGCGAGGATGAAAGCTGAAGCTGATATTCGTGATGGGAAGGCGGTTGGTGAGGGGCCGGCTCAGGACTCTTGCTTAGAGCACCAGGAATAGGTATGATACTATTGAGTAAACCATTCCAGGTGGTCGTTACTCGGTGCGACATATCAAACCCCATCTTGCATTCGCTAAATATCTCCATACTACAGTTGTTTGGTGGAGGCTTCGGAATCCTACCCCTATGTTTTCGAAGCTTCAGTTTGCATGTCGCCCTCACTTTAGTCCGACATCGTCATAATGCCCATTGCGGAGCTTGACCTCTCTCCACTTCCGTCACGATAGAGATTCGATGCCTTCTACACCTCTGGGACTTCCCTCACCTAAAACCTGGCAATCGCTTGTGATCCTGGTGGGTCCTTGTCCATTTCATATGGCATGAGGCGTGAAGCTGTAGGTCCTCTTTTGTCTTTGTCTCATTCAATCTGAAGTCTTTCGAGATGTTTATCTGCATTCTGATCACTGCAGCTCTTACCTTCGTCGTTAATGCTAGCAGTTATTCTCAGCACAACAACACGGATATTTTGACCGTTAGAACGAGGACTGGGACGTTCATTGGTGACCTGAACGACACCTATGCAGACGTCCGGCAGTTCAAATGGATCCCATACGCAAAGGTACACGTGTCGATCCCCCCTCACAATCACATCACACTCGTTCTAACAAACACAGCCACCTGTTGGCAACAAACGATGGACTCCACCAGAGACACTCGACGATGATTCAACCATCTACGACTCAACCAGATTCGGCCCCTCATGCCCACAATACATCTCAGCAGTTCCCTCAGCATGGGCCCTCAACATCACCGGCAACCTAATCGTCAACTACGGCCAAAGTCTCCTCGACGGCCGAGCAGCCCAAAACTCCGCAGAAGACTGCCTGTCTCTCGCCATCTGGACGCCCGCCAACGCCACCGCAGACTCTAAACTCCCAGTCGTGCTCTACTGGACTGGCGGCGGTGACAATACAGGCGGCGTTAACATCCCGACTCAACTCCCCTCAAATTGGGTCCATCGATCACAAAGCCACATCGTCGTTACGACCAACTACCGAGTCAACATATTTGGTTTCCCAAACGCCCACGGCCTCAACGGCAGCACGAACTTCGCGATGCAAGACCAGCGTATGACGGTCGAATGGGTAGCCGAGAACATCGCTGCTTTCGGCGGGGATCCTGAGAAGATCACGCTCTGGGGCCAGTCTGCTGGAGCGTCTGCGGCAGATATGTATCTCTTCGCGTGGCCCGATGATCCTATCGTCAGAGCGTCCGTCTCAAGCAGTGGTGTCGCGGTAGGACGCTCGCTCAATTCTGATCAAGCTGGAAAGAATTTCACTTTCGTTGCTAGATCTCTAGGCTGTGATTTCGAGGACGCTGCGCTGGAGTTGCAGTGTATGCGCAGAGTGCCTATGGAGCGGATCGAGAATTTCGTTGGGCAGTACCAGGATAATTCGACGTTGGTTGATACTTCGCAGGCTCCGATCTCTTTCACGAGACAAGGTATGATTTACTTTTCCAACATCTTGTACCAGCTGGACTAACTTTCTGGTAGTGGACAACCGCTTCGTCTTCTCCGACTACCTCACCTGCTACCAAAACGGCGCCATCGCAAGCATACCAAAAATCCTAGGAACCACTTCCCGCGAAGCTTCACCTCTAGTCCCCTACCCAATCAACAACATAACAGCCGGCCCCTCCGAAGACCTCATACTCTCCCGCACACTAAACACAGTCTGCGCAGCCTACAACACCAGCGTCCTCCGCGACTCCGCCAGTCTCGCAACCTACCGCTACGAATGGGCAGGAAACTTTACCAACATCGCGCCGGTACCCTGGCTCGGCGCGTACCATTACTCAGACCTGTATATGTTCTTTGGTACTTACTTGATAGCGCCTGGCGAGATTCCGGAGGTGGAAGTAGAGGTTTCGGAGGCGATGCAGGATTTGTTGTTTGAGTTTGTTAGGGATCCTGCTTCTTTGCCTGAGAAGGGTTGGCCGGAGTATGGGACTGGTGCGGAGGGTGGAGGACGGATTGCGAGGTTTGGCGCTGGTGGAAGGGCTTTTCAGGTTGTGGATGGTGATGTGGTTGATGGCGCTTGCCATAGCCAGGGCGCTGTTTATGATACTTCTCCGTGATGGATATCCCATGGTTGAGATTGCTAGATTGTTCACATCCAAGCCAATGTACTACCCATGCTACTTCAATCGCTGCTAGTCCCGTTACAGCTGTTTTGAGGGCTAGTTCGTTATTGAATAGGTCACCGAGCCCAGAATTTTGGTTGCGGCAGAGATTGAAGAAGTGTTCTTCTCTTAAGGTCATTTTGTATCATTTCAATAGATCCAGGAGCGGTTGCTAAACCTGGCGAAAATAAGATAGTCAGACGCAAAGACGTTCGAATCAGTGTGTGGTCTCCAAAAAGTCGCTCTGTTAACGAATCAACGAGTGTTGAAAATGACAAATGCGTAATGGTCTGTAATTCTCTATAGCGTCGTGATTCGTTTCAGTGATCTACATATATTTTAAACAAATTCCATTTGGTGCGATCACTTCCTCCTGAGGTTGTGGAATTCGTTAGTGTACAGGTTCTGAACCTTTACAGTGCCAGGTTGCACCATGTTCTGTTCTTCCAGCCAAGTAAGCCAGATCTCCCATCTCTGCTCGCTCATAGTACCCAGCTGGCTGCCATCACTGTAGAATCGGTTGATGCTTTCCTGGCTCTTCTTCAGGAACTCTTCTGACCTCTCAGGACGGCAATGCGGTTTGAGAGCTTTCACGCCCACCTTCGCATCAAGTTCAACCGATTCATAGGCTTCCCTCGTGATCCTGATGAACTTCTTCAGCGCTTCACCATCGATTCCTTCCGCAGCTGCATTTCTCGCAATCACTGGAGAGTACCCGTAAGGAATCTCGAAATCTTCCATCCGGAAGTAATTCGCCTCGGTGCCGTCCCACTCCGCCTCAACACCTTCCCACGGCACAAACACCCAAGTCGCATCAACCTCGCGAGACTTAGTAGCTTCGAAAAGACTCAGCTTGCCCTGCTGCCTCTCAATCTTGACACCATCACCATTACCACCATCACTCGCCACCATAGCTTTCACAATAGCATCTTCGTACCGCGCGTTGTAGCTGCCGTACACTTTCCCCTCGCCGAGCTCGGCCACGCGCTTCAGCTTAGTGGCGACGAGGGCAGAAGCATCGCGTTGCAGGATCGCGTAGATGGCTTGCAGTTGCATTTTGCCGGACTCGGCGTATGCGACGCATGACTCTGAGGGGCAGATGGCGAGGTCTACTTCACCGGTCTCGAGACGCTTGGCGGGGGACTTGGTGTAGTCTTCGTCTGGCGGTAGGAGCTGGACGTCTAGGTCTGCGCCGGCGTAGAGGCCTCGAGATTGGGCGAGGAAGAGGCCGGTGTGGATTGTGTTGGGGGTCCAGTCCAGTGCCACTCGGATTGTTGTTGGGGTGGACATTGTGGATTTGGTTGATGTTGTGGAGTGTATTAACCGGTGATGTGGAGAGGAACGATATACACTTTGTGATATGTATGTGATACTTTCTGAAAGATGCTTTGGTAAGGTACTAGGAAGTAGTATGTACCGCCAACTAACAGAAAGTGGTAGGTGACTGTGAATGCCCAGCCTGCCAATGCAAGATGTACGTCTATCTGGCCGAGGTATGATGCTCACTCATATTGCGTCATCGGTTAAGCCACCAAACCTCCAACCTTCAAGCACCTTCCAAGAAAGGGCTGCCTCCGTACAAGACTTGCGCTCAAATTTGTGTACGACTCAAGCGACAGCATCAGCTACAGCTTTGTTAATGTCACTCTATGCTGTTACCATAGGCTAATCCAGGAGTATACTAGCCGTTGAGATATAGTCTACATTCCCTATGAATCTCGAAATCTGAAGTGCTAGTACTATCTGCATTAGAGATCTAATGGATTACTGTTTACCAGTGAAAGTCGTCTGTACATAGACTTGAGCGCAAGGGCTTCAAAGAACGAAGTTTGTAACGTTTTCGGACCAAAACTCCGCATCGATAAGAATCAAATTTCACGTTCACACTCGAGACAGGGCTGGAGTTGGGGCTTCCGGCGTATCCTATACGGCTACACGGCATCCGCTCAAGCAACTTCACTTCTTGTAAAAGAGCTCCAGACAGCCAGACACCCTTCCACCAACAACAATCTAAACCCTAAAGTACTTCAAATGATCTAGAAGTACAGAAGTATCCGGCAAAATATATAGCGTCCGCCAGCCCGTTTCCGATGTGGACGGTCCGAATATTTTATGAAAACCCCATAGGTGGAGAGATTAGCTAGGGATTCAGGGTTGGCTTCATGCTACAAGCGACCTATTTACCCGAAACAGGAGCTAACACTGCTATATTAACTTCACGCTTGTTGTGGCCATGGACATGCTGGTCTAGCTCCTATAGCACAAACAATGCAGGGCTAAGGCTGATCAAATATAGACAGCTTGATGGACAGCCTTGTACAAAAGGTGAGGGGAATGCCACTGGATATTCCTTCGATCCAGCGGCAGTTCCTCATCGACTTTCAAGGATTACCTAAACAAATCCTTCATCATGGTGTCTCTTCGCACTTTCCTCACTGGAGGTCTCCTTGCCATCGGCGCTTTGGCATCTCATTCTCACCTCGAGAAGCGCGCTGTCAACCCTGGCCCCGTCAAGGGTGACACTTTCATCCACGACCCGACTGTCGTCAAGAAGCCCGATGGCACCTACCTCGCTGCTTTCACCGCCAACGGCGTCGGTCTGAAGACTTCCACCGACCGCACCACCTGGAAGGATGTCGGCGCTGCGTTCCCCAACGGCGCCTCCTGGACAACCACCTACACCAAAGGCGACAAGAACCTCTGGGCCCCCGACCTCTCCTACCACAACGGCCAGTACTACATGTACTACTCCGCCTCCAGCTTCGGCACCTCTCGCTCAGGAATTTTCATGGCAACCAGCAAGACCGGTGCCTCCGGCTCGTGGACCAACCAAGGCCTCGTGATCGAGTCCTTCGCCAACAGCAACTGGAACGCCATCGACCCCAACCTCTACGTCGCTTCCGACGGCAAGTGGTGGCTCGCCTTCGGCTCCTTCTGGGGCGGTCTCAAGCTCGTTGAATTGAGCCCCAAGACCGGCAAGCCCATCAACGCCAACAACCTGATCTCCATCGCCGCGCGCCCTAACAATGGCGGCGCTATTGAGGCCCCCGTCATCACCAAGCACGGCAACTACTTCTACCTCTGGGCTGCTTTCGACGCTTGCTGCAAGGGTGTTGACAGCACTTACCGCACCATGGTCGGTCGCGCTACGAGCATTACTGGCCCTTACGTCGACAAGTCTGGCAAGTCGATGATGCAGGGCGGCGGCGAGCAGCTTCTTGCTAGCCACGGTAACATCCACGGTCCTGGCCACCCTGCTGTGTTCACTGATAGCGATGCTGATGTGCTTGTGTACCACTACTACAATGCTGCTGGTACTGCGCAGCTTGGCATTAACCTTCTCCGTTACGACAACGGATGGCCTGTTGTTTACTAGGGCTTGTTGAGACGAAGAAGACCAGAGGAGGATTGAATATCAATAGTTGTTTGGGGATATAAGACAAGAATGCCACTGCCTCTCAAGTTCGAGAATTTCATGTTGTTCCACTGTCCGTGACGCGTACGTGTATGTGTAAGCAAACATCAACAGTCTTATTGTTTCGGTGGCAAGTCCACAAGGATTGGTGCTGATGAGCAAACAACTATGTGTACAGTACATGTACACGTACGCAGGTACATGCGCGTAGGAGGGCCTAAATGCGACGCCTACGGACCATGGGCTGTTGATCATGAAAACGGGTGTCAAGTCTCCACGAGCTGACTAGTTTCGCTGGCGCCCAATCTCTGACATGGCTTGATAACATCTTTCGATCCGAACACGACTACGACGAAAAAGAAAAGATTGACTTGAAAATCTTGACTTGTACTGCAATGCCAAAGAACGTAAATAACAGTAAAAACAATCGTGGGTATTAACAACCAACAACCAAAACGCCCCATCCAGCCCAACCGAATACGAAACCAGCTTTGTCCAAAGCCAACCCGACCTCCAGGAAAACAAACGAGCCGATCAAGCCCGCCCACTCCTCCTCAACTTCTCCCTACTAATCCCCTCCATCCTAGCAATCATCCCCTTCAACCCCATCCCCCTCTCACAATTCTCCTCCACCCACCCCTCCATCCTCATCCTCAACCCCCTCATCCCATTCAACACCGGCATCCTCTTCCCCTCCTCCCCGCCCAAATGCGCCAGCGGATTCAGCAGCAGCGCGAAAACCTCCGTCCAAATTTCAACCTGCCAGTAGCGCTTCAGCGTCTCGCGGATGCGGTAAGTTTTAGTCGCGCCTTGACCCAGCGCCGCGCCGCGGTCGGCGATGGTCTCCATGTACTTGCCGAAGAGCATGCTGTGCACGATGCCCGCCATGCCGTGGTAGTCGACCTGGTAAGTCCAGGGGCGTAGTTCGCGCATTTCGGCGCAGTCGGCTTCGCTGGTTTTCCAGTCTGCGATGAAAGCGACGTTGGGGACGAATTGTTTCATGTCGATGCCGCGGCCGAAATCGATCAGGCAGAGGCCCTTGCTGGCCCAGCCGTGGGCGCCGCTGGCGAAGTAGGTCGGGCTCCAGTCGGTTTCCATGCCTGGGTCGTCGAAGCGCACGAGGACGTTATCGCCTTTGAGGTCGCCGTGTATCATTTGCTTGGAGTGCAGGGCTTCGACGGTGCGGAAGAGCTCGATGGTGAGCCACATGGTCATTACTTCGTCCATGCCGCCGCCGGTTGTGCTGGCGCTGTCGGCGCGGGCGAGGTTGACGAGGTCGAGCAGAGTGCCTTGGTTGCGGTACTCTTCGATCAGGAAGCACTCGTCGCGGAACATGTGCATTTCGTGCGCGCGGACGATGGATTCTGCGGCGCGCGAGACGCCCAGGCGACGGTGAGATTGCTGCAGGATGAAGAACTCCCAAGCGGAGAGAGGTTCTTCCATCTTGATCGCCTCCAATGGCTTGCGGTAGGCAAGCTTACCGACACTGCGCGCATTTCCATCGTTCGCTTCCTCTTGTGCTTGAATGACTTCGCTGTTCTCCACGAGATACACAGGGGCGAAAGTACCGGCTCCGAGCTCACGCCTGACGGTGTAAGTAGCATCTGAATCCTCGAACTTCAGCGTAGGTGGCAAAGAAACAGTCTGGCCAGTTTTATCCTGGCTAGTGTTGTTCTTTGCCTTCGCAAGTGATCTGATGTACTTCTTGATCTCAGCTGTACGACCAGAAGTCTTATCGGAATGCTCGTGGTAACCCTTGAATGACTGCAAGGAAGGCTTGATCTGGCTTAGAATGGTCTGGCGAAGATATGGGTCCATCGGGTTGCACTGTTGTTCCAATACTATTGGTCCCTTCTGCACAGCCTCTGGAGGCGATGGAACCACAGTCTTCGCTTCGATCTGCGAAGTCGCTGTACCTTGGCCAAGAGAGATGTTGCCCTTGGTTGACTTCGTTCTGATCGGTTGAAGTACCTTGAACTTGTCATCGTTGAGGTCTACAGTCACTTCTTGGAAGGGACTGCTTGGGGTGTCATCATCGTCATCATCTTCAATATCGGGCATTGCACTCGAAGCTTGCCTACTAGGCGTCTTCGTGTTGAAGTAGTCGTTCTGCGCCCTTGCAGTGATGGTACCGAATGACGACTCCGTTTGCTCCGCAATGGGTGTCATGAATGGTAAGCGATGGTTGGGAAGCATGGTCATCTGTCTGAAGTGGGCCGATGGCGGCTCGTAGTCTTCAGACGCGATAGGCACGCTGTGCGTCCGCACATTCTCCTCGTCGGGTGTAGTCATTTCATCATCTCCCGGAAGTCCTGGCTGCTGATTCTCATCCCGGTAAAGCTCCCATTCAGAATCATGACCAGTGTTTGCGTTGTCGGTTTCATCTTCGTCGTCCTTGGGCACATGTTTACTCGTTGTGAAATCGGACCATCCGGTGTGCTCATCCTCTGGCTCCTCTGTTTCAGCTTGACCAAGAAGTTCGTTGCGCGTTTCATCTCCATAATCACTCGGTGCTGCAGAGAACTTGCCAGTGGCCGTGCTTTCGTCGCCTGTGGTGTAGTCGTCTTCGTCATCATCGTCCTCGTCGCTGTCAGAGGCTTCAGACTCGCTCTCCTCTGACTGTCCGGCTTGTGAAGGTAGAGGGGCATTGAAGATGCCGTAGATCTCGTCCATGGCTTCTTTGGTATTGATAGTCATGGTCGGCTCCGCTACGCGGTCGACGTTCTTCTTGCGTTTCGGCTTTTGTCCAGTAGGCGAATCGAGGTTTAGTTGCACAGTCTTCGTCTCATTCTTGATATGCTTGACGTCCATGACTTGAATCTTGCGCGTCCGGTTCGCACGCTCTTCTCTGCGCATCTTTTTCCGGATCTCGGCCTCGGTCGGTTGCGCTGGTGGCGCATTCTCGTCGTTCTCATCGTTGAGTGCAAGAGTTTTCGAAGAAGATTCTACAAATACCTCGTCCTTCTTTGGTGTTTTGGTGGACGGGCCAGGCTCTGACGAGACATCCTCAAAGATCTTGAACCCGCGCTGCTTGGGCTTGGGCGATCGTTCGGGCACTGCTTCAGGTTCGTCGAGATGTATTTTGAAGCCTTTAGCCCGAGGCTCGGCTTTCTCCTCCACCTCGTGGTCAAGCTCCATGTCGAAAGATTGTGTAGTTGGCAATTCTGGCTTGGGAGCCCTCTCCTCTCGTGGCCATTGCTTGTTCGTCCAGCCACGATGGCGAGCTCTCAGCTCTTCAAACGAATACTCAGAACCTCGAGCAGATTGAGGGTATACAGCCTCCAGATTCACAAAAACGCACTCGAGCCTACCAGTTTTGGGGTTTCTCACACATTGATAGTTATCAATCTCACCAGAAGTTGACTTTTCAAGATGCTTGGGAAGAAACGCTTTCTTTGATGACTGCATACACGAGGGATAACTTAGTCCTGGTTTTTGTAAACATTTGGCCGCCGGAAGTGGCTGGTAATGGTGGTAAACTTACTGTGTCCTTGAAAATCATCATTTTCTGCATTCCGCCGTTGGTCTTGCCGACCTTCAGCGTCTCTCCGGCCATCGGCTTCGCTGCGTGTGTGTTTTCTTTCTTGCGCTCGGCGATCGTTCCGATGTTGTCCCAGCCCTTCGAGCTCGATCCTGTGCTGGGCCTGTCTGGCTCGTCCACGTCGGCGAAAATTTGCATCTTTGATGACTTGCCCTTCTTGGACGCAGCCGGTTTTGACTGCTGTGGTGCTGGTGAGGCTGTGGAGAACGGGTCGGTCTTTGCAGCGAGAGCTGCTCTGACAACCGGCAGAGCTGGGCTCTTTGGCTCATCTGTGTCCTCTGGAAGCGCCTCCTTCCTGCGCTCGAATTCGCCGAATTTGCGCACAAGACGCTCTACAGGCCGCGCCTCTTTCTCAATGCCCATTTTGTACACCTCCTCAGCCTGACTCCATCTTCCTGCGTTCTCCAGCCACGCTGCGAATTCTTCGTAGTATAGTGCAAGGCCCTCGCCGATGCTGTGACGAGCCAGGAAGACGAACACCTCGCGAGGCGCGTCCGAGAAGAGTCGGATGTAGTGCAGCCATAATTTGAGGTACCTTGGGTCGTTTTTGTAATGTGATGATGACTGGAAAGTCTTTGTCGCGCGTTCAAGCAGAGGCAGCAGGCCTGACTGTGGTGTCGCTTGTGCGGTGGGGTATGCGTCGAGTGTCCATTTCACATAGCGGTCGTAGACGTCCAGCGGGTCGTCGGCCTCGTCAATGAGTGTGAGTTCCTTCTCGAACTCCTGGCGCTCTTTCGAGTTCGCGTCTTGGATCAGAGAGGGCGAGGGGTTGGCTCCAAGTAGCGGTGGGGAGTAGAGCTGTGCGAGCGCTTTCGCAGAGCGGCCGCTGGGCAGAGCCTGGATGTTTTCCTTGTGACCCTCGATGACATTGAAGTCGATCAGGTCGCCGGATCCGCTCATTGTGTCGTTAGTCGTTAGGTGGTCGTGTGTCGCTTGTCGCAGAGGCAGAGCGCGCGCTCGAAAGACGAGAAACGACTTTGGCTTGAATTTACCCCCCGCGCTGTTTCTGTTTTGTCAACAAACACCGTTGCATCGGGCGACTGCGCTTTGAGCCTCTTCTCGCTCGCGATGGAACTGGAATCAGAGAACAAGATAATAATTTTCCAGCTCCACGATAGTTATATGCAAAATCACGCAGCAGAGACATCATATTCATCTCTATCAAAGCAAACAGCTACCATCACCAATGGCATCGGGAGCACAGGAGCCGATACCCGGACATAGCGTGAGCAGGTGGGAGTAGATGCCTTCTCGTCTGCGCCGGAGAAGATACAATTGCAGTGCGATGCTCATGTCTCGACAATGGAGATAACCATGAGCCATTGAGAGCTTTGCGACAACATCAGACGATTACCCGGGCCAGCCTTGTGGAACTCGGGCTCATCAGTCCATACAGTCTTGAGAGTATAAGGTGGCCTGCATTAAGATCCAAGGCAAACATACATCCACTGCGGCGCATTGCCATGAGATCTTCCTCCAGTCTCATCGAATTACTCTCCAGCTCACATAGTCCCTCCTACAAATACTGCAAGGCTTTGGAGCCCAACACACTGAATTCCCAAAGCCGCTGTCGAAAGCGACGCGAACTTGCAGATCGCTCTATTGCTGATTTGTTTCCCCGGCTTCCGATCACCATCATGCTCGGTCAGGCTTCTCACGGGTAGCGATGCAGGAGGCAGGCTGCATGCGCTGTGGCAAGATATGGCTCAGCCACCGCCACTGGGTGTCGAGCAGCTTTGCGGCTAGGCGAGCTGTGATATCATGACTCCGTCGTTGGTCGTCTGGTGGCACAGTCTTTCAGCAGCCGGGAACGGGGAAGATCGCCCTGACACCATTCTGGTCAACGGCAACAACGACTACTGCAGATTGGGCGATGCTCAAGTAGCCACTGCATGCTTGATTCAGGCGAAGGCTGCAGCTACACTAGAGACAAACTACATCCTGCATGTACTTCAAGGCAACTAGTAAGGCTGCCAAAAATATCGTGGCACCACACATTGTCCTAACCCGCAGCCCTCTTTTTCTGCAGCCTCGCGATTCAGCTGGTTGAAGCGAATTGTTATGCTCGCTTCCGTGGCGCTCAATATGAACTTTGATGGGTAACGGCTGGTATTAGCTTTGCTCATATTGTTTCGCTTATCTGCCCATTAATTGCTTCAGCCTTGTCTTGTTAACAGGTGTGACGGGCTGTAGTATAGCGACCACGTGGGAATAAAGGTCCTGGTATGCGCTTTACGCGATTGAAGTCAGCACGTTATCACACACAACGTGTGCACACCAGATACACACGATGAGCTTCATCTTTGGCAATTCTACTGAGCGGAGCGGCTGGGTCAGCGAACCGGATACGCGAGGCACATTTGGTATACTGTCGGCTTGCGTAGCGACCACGCTATTGTGCGTCTGGACAGCATTGCACCTCAACGTGCCGCTCCCTAGCGAGACACGATGGCACTGGTACGGCAGTATCAGATTCTGGCGGAAGACATCATGGCTGTTCCTGGGTCTGTTGGCTCCAGATCTAGTTGTTTACACAGCCTGGTACCAGTTTACGGAAGCTCGCAAAGTCCTAGCATGCAAGAGGCAGTTTGAGAAGATAGGCAGCCGTGACGGCGAGGCCAAGCCTGACCTTCGAGACAGAGGTGACCGTTGGACCATGGCACGTGCTTTCTACTCCACGATGGGAGGCATCGTTCTCCAGACGCGCAAAGATTTCTTACCAGGGAAGAAAGACCGGATGACGCTTACTGCCAGCGGCGTCAAGTATCTGGTTGAACATCAGCCGGAGATGGTACCACATGTGCGACAGGACGACATTCTCGACAAGAGCAAGGCGAGTGCTTTCGCGAAAACGATTGTTTGCATACAAGCCGCTTGGTTCATCCTACAATGTGTGACTCGAATTGCGACATCGCTTCCCATCAGTCTATTAGAGGTACTACCTGCGAACTTCTTGACATGGAGCACAGCGAGCTGACTCATCACTCCAGATCAATACCCTTGGTCATGCAATCGGCGCCCTCATCATGTATGTCTTCTGGTGGCACAAACCACTCGGCGTCGAGCAGCCAACGATCATATCCTCGGACTCCTCCTCTGCGGCGGATGAGGTCTTGGCGTACTTGTATATGACCACCAAGCGTTTGCCCGTCCCTTACCGAACGTCCTACAGCGAGATGCCTGAAGCGGCTGACATACACCATTCGTCAACATTGCGTCCAGCTGAGCAAAGCACAGGTACTGCAGCGAAACCCACCACGTTTGATAGAACGTTTGCCCTGACGGTCTGGCGATGGCGTTTCATGACTTGGGCCACACCGTGGTTGACGAAATCGCCGATGCACCACAAGGTCGACGACGCGGATCGCGAGACTCCGTATGTGGAGAAACCACAATCGGGCTCCAGGACTGGAGAGGAGAACCCTGTCGAGATCAGTACCGAAACTCTTTTAGCCCGGCGGGGGCGTACGTTCCTGCCTCACAACGTCGAGCTGCAAGCTGTAGGACTCAGCTACAAGCACGGCGATGTCACACTAAGCAAATCCGACGTCCTCCGCTGGGTCCTGGCCATGAGATTGTTGAAAGACGATGAGGCCGAAAGTCCAGATGCCGACTCAAGCGCAGACCTCCAAGATCGCCTCACGGACAGAGTTCCTGATCTGCCACCTCTTGATCTTGACCCATCGCATCTCGACTGGCACTTGCTGCTCGCCTTCAATATCTCCAGCATGCTCTACGGCGGCCTGCACGCTCTCGCCTGGAACGTCGACTTTGCTAGCGATACCCGCAGATTCTTTTGGCGCCTTTCCACTGTCGGCGTTATGGGCTTTTTCGCCCTCTCCACGCTCGTCTTGGCCGTTGAGCGATTGCTCTATCACGAAGCCAAAGCAGAGAATGTGGCCCTGAAAGCTTCCTACTTTGTCCTGTACCGCCTCCAGATCGCTGGAGTTAGGTTTTGTGCTGGTTTGTTGACGTTTCTGGCGGCGAGGACGTACCTGTCTGTAGAATGCTACATCACGTTGACAGATCTGCCGAAGGAAGCTTATGATATGCCGCTGTGGTCGAGATTTGTTCCTCATATTTGACTTGCCAAATCGGCGGTCGGCTTCTGATACAGCCTCGGTAGAAATTGCCATCAAGCCTGCCTATTGCAACAGACAGTTTCCCTAGTTTCACTAAGCATTGGCAATGGAAAGAAATATAAATTGAAAACGAAAGATATCCGAGGACCAAAGACCGAGCTTATCAAGCTTTTTACTCATTCATCCAAGCCGACGTAGAGGCTCACATAGGCCAAGATCGAGAGAAGCAACGTCCGCTACGGCGCAATCTGGAGAAACACGACCAATACTGCCGCATACCTGGTCGAAGAACAGTTAGCAACGATGACATTGGGCACGCAGAAGAACTCACGCAGCAGCAGCTCCCAGCGTCTCAAACGGCCGTGCGACAGTCGTGAATGACACAAAGCACAGAAAGACCACCACGAAGGATGTGATGATCGCGAGCCGGTGTACAACCCATGTGACGAAAGCCAGCACCCACAGCGGCACAATGAGCATGACCAAGCCGACCAATGCGATGATCGTGTTGACGAACAGATCGATTCGCTGATCCGAGGTGTAGTGTATGTTGCAGTCCTCAATCGGAGGCGGCGTTTTCCAGAGTCTGAACAATCGGAAGCGTGACGAGCGCTCCAGAGCCCGCCGGAGCGGTGTCTTCGCTTTTGGCACCATGGCGAACAGATCTCGAAGATGAGTGACGAATTCCGTCTCTTTAGGAAGAATAGCGGTCGGGTTGTTTGCGAACCAGTTTTTAAGGCTGGTTCTATCTTTCTTGGTGACTGGCGGGCGTTTGCGAAGCTCCGAGTGTTGCAGAACAAGCTCGTTGTACGATCGCAATTTCTGATCGATGGCATTAATCAGTGCAAGACGGTCGGCCGATTGTTCTTGTCTGAAGGAGCCGTTGTGTATGTCTTTGGCGCTTGGGGAGCTCAAGTGAGCTTCCAGTGCGTTAAGCTCATCCTCCCGCTCAGACAATTCGTCCTGTATCGCGAGGAGAACCCTAGATGTCAACCCGCTGAACTTGCGCAGTATGAAGAAGTCGTCGTCGGAGGCATGAAATTCACAGAAGCCACGGTACCCAATATGCTTCCACGGTGGCCTCTGCGCCTGTGCGTTCCCAGTGCTCGGAGCTTGTTGTGCAGTCATGGTGCAATCGGGCAAACATGAACGATAACAACACGATTGATACTTGAGTCATTCCTACCCAAAGGGAGAACAACAGAGGGTTTCTGAGGTTGGTTGAAGGCATCCTCACGTGTCTGCATGCAAACTGTCATACTGCGGAATGGTGAGGTAGCGAGGCTTTCGAGCTGGGCTTGTCACGCTATGCTTGCAGCTGGCTTTGTTGCACAACAGGAAGACGAACCACTGAAGATCTGTCCCGCTACTCCTCCTCGTTCCAAATGCCAAGATGTTGGGCTGCACTCGGGCTCTGTTGCTTGCCTGCATGCTCAGCCTGATCAAGTATTGGATTTTGAGGTCAGATTATTTAAACGAGGAAGATGCCCAGTCGAATGTGTGAAAGTTGTTATCTTCTTGTACGTCTTTCACACTAGATTGGCTGAGGTCAGATGCTTCCACTGCTATACAATGGAAAATTACCGTGATGAATTCAGCAAGACTCGCGAGGATGAACAACCACCCAACACGCGAGACCAAGGTCAATACTCTGGCCAAGTGACGGATGCTTCGAGAACTAGAAGATCCCCTTACGGGCCATACCCACAAACCACTTTGCCTCGAAACACACAGATTGGCGCAGCTCGTCCTTCATATCCAGCGGGTCGCGAACCGCTACGCCTAACTCCAGGCTACAAACCACGCTGGGATGAAACGTCAGAAGTGAAACCGGACAAGTCGGGACCTGGAAGAACCCCTTGTACACCAGCACCTGCATTTCAGGGACCAAAGATTGGCGGCGCTCAACCCTTACACCCAGCCAAGCCAGTGCCTTCTAATCCTCCACGCCCAAAGTCTCAAAACCACATCAACGGAAGAGACATGCCGAGGTAGTCCTGGAGCTGCAAGATCATTTCCGCTCTCGGTTGGTTCGCCTGCTCACGTCGGAGGTGCACGAAAGGTGGAGCTAGATTAGTCAGCATGTAAGAGGGTCCCAATGCGGGCGGCTGCGAGGATTGAGAACGTGTAACAAGAAGGAGCGACAAAGATTGCCAAAGTGTGTAAGCCAACGGTTCGGACCGCATCACGAGTAACGACGCATTTTGGGTTTGAGGTCAATTTCACATCATCATCATTGTTGGCTTCCGTGACGATCCTCTCGGCAGCTTAGAAGTCAAATCACGATACTTTGATGTTTTGTCTTGCGTCCTACCATTGCTACAAGACAGATCGGGCTTTTTGCGCTATACAACTTGTACAATGCTCTCGCTGGCCGTGGAGCCTTTGGATGTCAACAGATGCATGTGCGTGTGCATTTAGTCTCGTTTGATCGCTTGAAGATGCTAACCCCAAACCCTATAGTCGCTGTACCTACTCTTTGACCCTAAGCACGTGACCAGAGGCCCACCAGCCTGCCCAGGTGTGGTGAATGCGAACCTTACATACACGCCACTGGGGACCAATGCAAAATCCTGCACTTGACTCATAATAGTGTAGAACTGCACAAGTTGAAAGAACCATGTATCCAATCATGAGATAGCACTACTTTCCATTTGTCTGTACCCAAACGCCCTAATCCAACGACAAAAAGTCCCGTTCTATCTACGCTCTCGCCTTGGCACCTTGATTCAATCTACCATCAGCTACCCTCAACGCAGGGTTTCTCGAGAAAATGCTGACAATACTCAAGTAAGCATCCATCAGCACCTCAGCGTCCTTCTCCTCGTATCGTCCCTTCTGCACCTTGATAGTGACTAGCGGCTCCTTAGAGGGATCATCGCTCATCTCCAACGTAACGTCGTAGGGCGAGCCTGCTCTTGGTGTCCTGGAATTGACGATGCTGGCATCTCCAATGGTGCCGCTCTCCGTCTGTCCCTGCTTGTAATCGAACACAGCTTGGAAGAGCGGAGCGTGCGACGCCCCATCGTCTTGATCAGGGCTTGGGAGGCCCAAGCGATCCAATATGGCCATGTAGGGCACACTACTGTGGACGAGTGCTGCACGCACCTGTTCTTTCACCTCCGAGAGAATCTCGTTGAAGATTTGATCGGGTGCGTAACCTAGGCGGATGGGCAGGATGTTGGCGAAGAAGCCCATCGTGCTCTGGTCGATAAGAGTCTGTCTGTTTGTGTCGGCGAGACCAATCGCGATGTCGGCATTGTCGCTGACCTCTGCAAGTCGGGCGAGCAGGACGTGGAACGCGGCGAGGTAATAGTGCATGGGAGAGACCTTATGCTTGCGACTGCGGTCTCTGACACGCACTGCGACCATGCGGTTCAGGCGACACGACAATTCGTACTCGGCCCATCGGGGCGGAGAGGAAGCCACCACGGGCTTCGCACCAGGCACCTGGAGCACATGGAGTCGAGGCGGCAGTGTCTCGAAAGCCTGCTTCCAGAAGTTGAGATCTTCCTCGAAGGCACCAGTACTCGTAGCTTCTCTCTGGCGCAAAGCGTAATCACTGTACTTGGGGGCCCGTTCCAGTCGCACGCCACTGTACAACTGGCTAGCTTCCACGAACAGATGCTCGGTGGTCCATCCGTCACCTACCAGGCGGTGGTAGGCGATGATGAGCAAACAGTCTGTGGGAGACCAATGGAAGCACACAATCTTGATGGTAAGGCCACCTTCAAGATCGAACTTGAACTTCTCGAGATTACGGAAGCCTTGGTCCGCAGCTTCTCGGCTGGCGACTGCGATGGCCTCGAACTTGGAGCGAGTTGAGGGTAGGACGGTTCCAAGAGGAGACTTGACATCGCCGCCCTTGGAATGGAAAGAGGTTCGGAAGGCGTCGTGCCGCTGCAACACACGGTTGAAAGCCCAGCCGAGGCGGTCCAGATTGATCGGGCCTTTCATGTACATGCCAATAGTGCTGTTGAAAGTCTCTGGGCTCAGTGAGAGCTGCTGTTGCTTCCAGCTGTATTCTTGGATAAGTGACAGTGGCACTTCGCGAGTAGTATCCTCCTCGCTTTCGTCGTCAGAGGTCGTTGGCTGCGTGTCGTAGCTCTGAGAGTTTGGCGCACTGTCGGATGCATCGTTCGACGACGAAGCAGCGCTGGAGTGTTGCGCAGCTGGCTCGACTGATGCAATCGGGATTGAGCCGTCACTTGCGGCGAGTGGAATGCTCTCAGCGGTCAGACGAGGGACGACCTCCTCGATCAAGTCGTTGACAGAAGCGCCACCCAAGATTCTCAGCAAAGGGACTTCGACTCCGAGGCTCTTCGTAAACCAAGAGCTAATGGTCACGGCGCTGAGTGAGTCAACACCTTGGTCAATCAGAGGGACGGCCAAAGCAAGCTCATCAGCCGCAGTAAGTTGCAAAGCCACTCGAACGCGGCCTGAGAGGCCTTCGAGGAGGATGTCACTGACTTGCTGCATGTCCTTGGCCTGCAGCAGCTGTTCCTTCACAGATCCAGCGCCTTTGCCAAGGTCGTCTGCCTTGTTACGTTGATCAGACACCTTGAAGCCAGAGAATCGAGGGTCGTCGTAGTAAGGGATACGGTCGCGGTTCGAGGGATCCATCAGAGGCATACCGGTGATGACTTCCACGTCATCGCTCGATCGGTCTCGTCCGGAGACGACCGCTTCGGCGAACAAGCTGTGAAGTTCCCACTCGTTGACCTCGTCGAACATGAACTTGACAACGTCATACTCGTGCTCTCGGCCTGCTCTTGCGATGAAACCGACTCCAAACACAGCGCCGATGTCCATCGTGGAACCCGCCATGCCGCGAGATCGTCTCTGTTGTGCGAGAGCATGCGTGTAAGCATTGGCCGCACTGTAAGCGGCTTGTCCGGGGTTTCCGGAAACCATGACGAAGGATGAGAACATGACAAAGAAGTCAAGAGGCTTATCTGGGTCTGACAGACGCTCGTTGAGAAGTCGAGCACCGTCGACCTTAGGAGCGAGCACCATCTCCAACATAGATAGATCCATGTTCTTGAACATGACATCTTGTAGCACCAGCGGCCCGAAGGCCACGCCAGCGATCTGTGGGAGAGTAGCTTCGATTTGGGCGAGACCCTCGTCAACCGAGGTCTCAATGGACACATCCCTATAGAAGCGTTAGCAAAGGCGAATAGAATTGCTCAAAGTTTGATACATACATCGGAAGCACTGTGATCTCTCCTCCGACCATGGCCAGCTCATCGATCCAACGCTGATCAATCTTCGGTGAACGACTGGAGAGCACGATGTAACGGGCTCCGCGCTCCACCATGAAACGAGCGATTGAGCGACCAAGATCACCTGCGAGGCCAACAAGTAGGTATGTCTTGTCGTTGACGAAGAGACGATCTGTCTCCATGGAGCGAACTCTGCTTGGAACAACCTCCGCAGCTCTCCAGTCAATAACGGCGTCGATCGGAGGTGCGACTTCTGAGGACAGAAGCTCGCTGCTGCTGAGAAGATGAGCTTCATGGACATGATCTTGCTGTTCGGCAGCTTTGACTGCATCTCCCAGCATGCTCGACAGGTTCGATCGGTCTTGAATTCCGTAAGAACTCGCTGTTTGTTGGAAGATGTCGTTGATGTGGCGGATGGTGCAGGCTGTTGGCAGGTACTTGGCGATTCGCTTGCTGAGTCCTGTGGGTCCTGACTTGACCGCAAAGTCGAACATCACGGAAATGTTCTTAGGAAGCTTCTGACGAAGGCTTCTGACGAAGGCTTCTTTGTGTTTCATTCTCGTGGAAATGAATACAGTGATCGCCCTTGCTTTCCGCCGCAGCCTCCGAAGACGCAAAGTAAATAGTGATGCCAAGATCTGTGGCACGTTTTGCTAACGTCTGAACAAAGAGACTGGGTGGGTGGCAGACAAGAACGCGCATGCCTCGAGACGTTCCCGAGAGAAGAGGATTTGCTGTTAGCTCCGCTACAATGCTGAGGAATTTGGACTGAATGGTCAAATATGACTCGTCCACAGCGATGAGCTGGCTTGAGGGGACCCGAACTCTGGATGCATTGCTCTCTGTCAAGGCCACAACCACAGTCTCAGCGTCCGAGCCAGATATTTTGCCCAGCACGATGTGGCGAGACTCGCCTTCCTGAATCCGAACAGCATATGGCAAAGAGTAGTAAACCTCGATGTCTTTCGAGCTTTCCTGCTCCTGCGAAGGAACAAAACGCTCTTCGAGCAAGCGGAAAGTGGGCTTCTCCTCGTCGTACGCATATTCCAGACAAGCAGCGGACGGCTTTGCGTCTACCAGAATGGGACGGCGGTTGGAGTTGAGGCGGTGGTTCTTCTCCTTGTCGAACTTGAGACGTGGGATAACGACCTTGCCCTTTTGCAAATAAAGCTCAGGCTCCTGGGTCCAAAGCAAACCCCTTTCTTCCCAGGAATCGGTGTCTTCAAGTCGTAAGAGCGTTTCTGCGAGCAACTTGACATCACAATTCTCTGTGATATCCAAATCGAGCACTTGGACCCCGACATCGGGATACTCCATTCGAAGGGTCCTCAGAAGACCAATGGCCATGGCTTGCATGGGATTCTGCGTCCATGCACTCTCTGTCACCCACAGAACGTGTTGCGCCGCGTTGAAAAGGGTTTGCAGAGCGTCCAGCATCTCGTCATCGAGGGCGGCGAAAGTTGGTTTGTCTAACTCGGCAAGCACCAAGAATGATGTTCCTGGCTGAAGATCGAGATCGATGATCTCAGGTATACTGGCAACCTGAGTGATCTCCCGATTGGTGATGACATGGGCTAGGCGTTTGGTCATCTCGGCGATCTTCGTAGAGGCTCCTCCAACGATGACTAGTGGAGGATAGGAGTCCTTCGAGGCAGCAGACAGTGGGTCATCAAGCCTTGCAACGAGATCATCAACCGCGTGGGAGGAGAATACTCCGTTAGGGAATACTCTGCTGTCTGGGTCCAGCGTACGGCTGTCGACTCCTGAGAATCCTGAGCTCTTCAAGACAGTGTCCCATTTGTCGTAGGAGATGAAGGGCTCCAAGATGCGTCCTTCGTAGTGTCCCGCCCACCAGTCAGGGAACAAACCAAAGATGTATCCAATGCGAGTGTGTTCGCGATGAGCGACTTCGATGACAATGAGCTGACCGCCGGGCTTCAGTAGGCTGCGGACGTTGCGCAACGTCTCATCAAGTTTGGGAGTGGCGTGAAGGACGTTCGACGCAATGATCAGGTCATAGGAATGTAGTGGGAAGTCTTGGACTGATGGATCCCGTCGAATGTCGAGCGGCCGGAAGTCCATTCGATCAACGTGCGGAGCGAAAGCCTCCTTGGCCTGTTCGAAGAAGGCACTAGAGATGTCGGTGAATGTGAAGCTGTTGAATGAACGACGGTCGTCGTTCAAGAAGTATCTGGTTGCACCACCCGTTCCGGCTCCTGTATCAGCTGTTAGGTATGGAGAAGTTGGAGGGACTCGCGCTTTATGTTCAAACTCCGCACTGGGCTCTCAGCGGTAGGCGAGCAGTACGGACTTTGAAGCTAGACTGCGAGACGGGGACTTGTACTTACCGATTTCGAGAACGTCTAGGTTCTTGTAACGATGGTTGATCTGTTCGAGTAATCTCTGGTAGTAACTGTAAGAGTGACCGTAACTCACAGTACCGCCATAGAACTCTGTCAGCAACCCATCGTGGTCCATCAGGTCGAAAGGATTTTCGCTGTTGCGGAATGTATCGATGACGCCTTCGCCAACTCTCTGAATTAGTCGTACGAAGGGATGAGATTTGTTTCTACAATTTATTAGTCGGTTGTGAGACATCAAAGCGGTGTGTTCGAGACTTACTCCTCGATCAAGCCATAGATGATAGAGCGATCATCTTCGTCCCACTGTTGCTCGTACCAGACGTTGCGACCGGCTTGCGCCTCGGCGAAGGTATGATCGCACCATTCATTGTATTTCCTGAAGCAGAAGACTTGTGTCCCACGATCTTCGTCTGTCAACTCCGAGAGGAAATGGCGGATGTAGTAGTAGGTGATGCGCTCAATGATCGCGACGTCCTTCTTGTCCTGCTTGGTGGCATGGTACTGCTCATCGTCCAAGAGCTTTTCGGGGGTCATTGGGTTCCATTCCCATTTCGAGAACATCTGATGATCGTCGTCGGCCGAAGCAGGAGAAAAGGCTTTGAAGCTAAGGCCTTCGATGTTGATCATCGTCGCGCCACTCTCTGGGTCGAACACCTCAATGTCTCCCTCCACAGTCTTACCCACACTCGCCGCGCTCGTGGAGACAAACCTGACACTGTAGTTTGTAACCTCCGATGTGTCAGGATTCCGGAATGTCAACATCGGGTTCAAAGCAATGCGATCAATGCCAGTGGGAACGAGAAGAGATCGAAGGCGTCTGTCTCCTGGTGCCGTATAAGCGCCAATGAAACATTGAAATGCCACATCAAGAGAGGCTGGGTGAATCACCAGATCTCGGCCACGGTCACTTAAAGAATGGAAGTCCATGGTTCCGGTAGCTTTGTTGTCACCTCTGCGCATATCAGAAATGCCGCGGAATTCCCTTGCGTACCCGTATCCGATTTCCGAAAGCATGCTGTAGAAGCGGTCGACACTGACATTGTTTGAATGAGGAGGCTCCTCCGAATGACTAGGCAGGGTATCTATGGTACGCGACCCGTATGTCAGTGCGACCTTTCCAGACGCAGTGGTGGTGAGACCAGTCTCTCTGGCCAGGGAGGAGTTGATTACAAAGCTGAAGAGGTCTCCTCCTGTTGCAGAACGAGAGATCGTGTCCAGGGTGACGTTGAGCTCGACGATGCTGTTCTCATCTTCAAAGGTCACAGCTTTGTCGATACTGAGATCCAGGACCTCGAGGAGTTTGACATTGGCCCTATCGATAACGATTTCTAGAGCTGCCTCTAGCGCCATGACGACATAGCCAGCACCAGGGAACACGGTCTGGCCTTGGAGTGAGTGGCCATCGAGCCATGATATGTCGCGAGGCCGGATGAAGTTCTGCCACTGTACCAATGTGGGACTGCTGCTTATCGATCGCTTGCCAAGCAGTAGGTGTGGTACATCTGCACCAAGCCAGCTTTTGAGCGCGCGTGACTCTTTTCTGTAAGAGCGAGAGTGATCCCATGAGTATGATGGGAGTTGCTTCGATATGTCGCGCACATTAGCATGGTCTGCAGTTTTACTGTACAGACCCTCGATGTTGATCGCTGCGGAACCGAAGTTGTTCCACAGAGAGCCAAGGGACGATGTAAATGCTTCGACATCGTCTCGATTCCTTTCCATGCTGCCGAAGTATGGGAGACCAGCGCCGGCGCAGTTCTCAATCGTCTGGAGAGTCGGATTCTTCAAAGCCGGGTGAGGACCGACTTCTATGCATGCGTCAAGCGGTGTGTGTTTTACGATTGCCTGCTCAACAGCAAATGAGAACAGCACTGGCGAAAGCAGGTTGTCTCTCCAATACTCGGCGCTGACATCTTGGGGTTGCATGATCTGGCCCTCGTAAACACTCGAGATCCAGATGGAAGAAGGAGATCCAGAAATGCTCGGTTTGTCGCACTGGCATTCCCGCAAAGCCTCAACATAGGGGACAGCGCAAGGTTTCATGTGATGCGAATGGTAGGCTCTGTCAATCTTCAAGAGTCGTGCGAACCGATTCTCTTCTGACAAAACCTCCTGTATCTCGAGAATCGCGTCTTTGTCTCCAGAGAGGGTTACGCTCTCGGGGGCATTGCTGGCTGCGACAGCTATGCGGCCTCGGAATGCCTCCAGCTCACAGAGCTCAAGTGCATCATCGAAAGATGTGCCAGCAGCAAGCATTGCTCCTCCTGAGCCTGCGTGGCTCGAAGTCAGACCCCGAAGGTACGCGATTCGAATGGCCTGCCACGCCGGTATGTATCCCGCGGCGAAAGCGCAAGCTATCTCTCCAGAACTGTGTCCGATGACGACCTTGAAAGCAACGCCAGCAGCCAGTAAGAGTTTCGTGATCACGATTTGGACGGCGCATGTCAAAGTCTGAGAATAGAGTGCCTTTCCAACATTGGACGCTTCTTCCTCTAAAAAGAGCTCGTCTAGGAGATGCCACGCAGGCCGATACTTGGACGGAAGCTCTTGCAAGGATTGATCAAGCTCTGCAATAACTTGTCGTGCGTACGGGATCGTAGAAACCAAGATTTTTCCCATGCTCGGCCACTGAGCTCCCTGGCCAGTGAAAATACCAAGGATCTCCGGCGCTTTGCGAACGTCTGAGTTCGTCGCATGTCGGTCGCCATCATCTAGCAGACTTGCATCTCGCTCGAGAACCTGGATGAGAGACTTAGTGTCTTTGGCGGCAATTGAATGGCGCCAGGCCAGATTGGAACGTCGTTTCATGAGTGTCCAAGCTAGATCACTCAGCTGCACATCGGGGCAACTCTCCAGTAGCTGCTTGAGATCATACATCTGCGCTTTCAATGAGGGTATCGAATGGGCCGAAAGAACGATAAGTGCGATATTGCTGATGGATGCCGATTTCAGCGCTCTCTCTCTGGATGGTTCGAAAGATTCCACGATTACATGCGCATTAGTTCCGCCGAAGCCAAAGGAGTTAACACTGACACGTCGTGGTTGGTTCGCCTCCAGTCTTGGCCATGGTTTGACGGTCGTAACAACTTCGAGATTGTCGTAGAATGGGGCAACCCTTGGGCTGAGCTCGTCAAACAGCATGTTCGGCACAAGCTCGCCATGCTGGATCATCAGCGATGCCTTGATCAGTCCAGCAATTCCAGCAGTGCCCTCAGTATGACCAATGACAGTCTTGATACTGCCGACATACAGAGGGTCGTCTTTCTCGCCGCGCGGCTTCTCCCTTGTGCTGAAGAAAGCTGGGGATATGGCATTCGCTTCCTGAGGGTCTCCAGCAGGGGTGCCCGTGCCGTGGGCTTCGAAATACTGACATTGATCTTCTGGTCTTGAGAGATCCAGCCCTGCAACCTTGTAAACCTGTCGTATTAACGACTCTTGTGCTGCCGGATTCGGCATTGTGATTCCTGCTGTCTTGCCGTCCTGGTTGATTCCAGTCTCGCGGATGACGCACTCAATGGTGTCACCATCGGCAATAGCTTGGCTGAGTCTCTTCAGAACAACAGCAGCGACACCCTCACCTCTTGCGTATCCATCGGCTGCAGCATCCCACATCCTTGATCGCCCGTTCGGTGAGAACATGTTCAGTTTACTTGCCGATATGAAAGGGACAGGTCCAAGCATGAGATTGGAGCCTGCAGCGACAGCCACGTCGCTTGTACCAGCACGTAGTTGTTCGACCGCGTGGTGGACTGCAACCAATGATGAGCTGCATGCTGTGTCGAAAGTCATGCTGGGGCCATGCCAGTCGAAGACGTATGACACCCGATTCGATAGCATGGATGCTGCTGTACCGGTCGCGGCATAAATGTTCAATGCGTCAAGATCGTAGTTCTGGCTGTCAAGGAAATCGCGTTGCATCATTCCAACGTACACTGCCGTCGAAGAACCCCGAAGATCCTCTAAGCGCTGGCCTGCTGATACCAGCCCGTCATACACCACTTCCAGAAGCAGGCGTTGTTGAGGATCGATGGTATCCACTTCATTTGGGGGTATACTGAAGAAAGCAGGATCGAAAGCGTAAGGATCTTGGTCGAGGAAATACCCGAATCGGGCGTTTGTGCGCCCATGGAAGCTTCCATCAGGATGGTAGAAAGCGTCCACATTGAATCTGGACTTGGGAACCTTCGTGACAAGGTCCCTGGGCGACTTTAGAAGCTCCCAAAGCTGGGATGGGTTGTTTGCACGTCCCGGAAAGCGACAGCCACTACCAACGATGGCGATCGGTTCGTTGGTTCGCGATAGCGGAGAAGCCATGACAGGCTGTGCAGTCGGATGCTTTCCGACGGGTGTGCAGATAAAGGCTCACAAAGTCCCTTTGGCGTATGTACAAAGAGGAATTGCAGGTGATAGAGATATGGTTGTTTCGATGTTGTGAATGAGTAGTGAAGCGAATCTTTAAGAACGTAATATGATAGTGAATGGCGATGGGTTCGAACACAGATCACCGCAGTCGTTAAGGTCGACGACAACCTACTTTGCCGGCACGTGGCACCGAAACAAGCCGTGGTGTATTGCTCTCTCTCTGTAATGAGCGATATCCGTGACCCGTACAGCGTCAGATCCACAAGTTCGGCATCGTGCCGGATTTTCGGCGTTGTCGTTTCCTTTCGCATTTCGGCTGTCGATGCGCGGGTCGGAAAACCCTGGAGTGTAACTGCATGTGCTATCACTCTCAAACAGTGTTCGGTATCGTTTTGGCTCTAATGTGCACGTCATTTGCTCTTGCAGTGGCTTGCTCACTGTCGATCGAAAACACATCTGACAGTGCTTGCTCAACTCTGCGCACAGTTATTTAGCTCTTCTTGCTACTACCTTTAGTTCGAACGGGCAAACGTAGCTATGCACCAACGAGATGCCATTGAACATCTGCCAGTATTTCCGCGTCGTTTACGCGAATACAATCTGACTCGACTATCGACTAACACGGCTTCCCAGCGAGGCACGAAATGCAGACTTTCGGATATCTGATGGGTGGTGTCTGAACTGGCATACCTTGCACAATATCGGCATACCGCTTTCTCCTGTCAGTGTATTGTAAGAAGGAAAGGGTAATGAATGGATCGAAGTCCGCGTCATGCGCAAAGAGGTTGTGCTGACTTATGCAACGATGCACACATCTGTGTTCCGTATCATTGGTACCTGGTATTATGTGACTTCGGCTGAAGCTCATGTCAAGAGATACCATTGGCGTGTTGCATCTTTCTGGTAGTGATCGAAAGTTGGTATATGTTGTGCGTACTCGCAAGGAGGAGCAAGGGATGCCGACAACGAACAGCTATTATTCGTCCCTGCCACCTACGTCACGCGGCTGATCTACGGAGCAGCAAGGATACCCTTGTTTGTCCGAAAAAGCCGAAACACAAAAGCACAGGTACAGTCTCTAGAGCTGAGGGTTCTTATTCTTTTCAAGAAGGTGAGCTTCAAAAGCATGCGACATACCTTGACGATCTGATCTTTAGCAGTTGTCACGGGTAGGAGCGCATGCGGTGAGTCAATGTGACAGCGGGTTGGATCTAATACAGAGCTACCTCCCCTGACAACATGTGCACCAATATATAGAACTATGGCATAGATCTCGACCGTGTCTGCCCCACCAGTGTTGACGGATAAGAACATATCCAAAGTCGACTCAGTAAGCTTTGCCTGACGGCAATCTTTCAAAGCTTCTCGACATACCCTGGCCATACCGATTTGTCTGAAAAAGCCCGCGCTGGCAGGCCTGAACAAGCGGCTTCATCTTCCTTGGAAGCGTGGTGGTGAGCGACGTGCCCATTGCTCCAGAGCGTGAGTACGATCTTCAGTGTTCATCAAGCTTTCGTACGCCGCTTTTTCGGCCGGCTCAATATTGCCAATTACAGCTCTGAGCGCTGCAGATATGCTTTGAGGTCCACCCTTACTGATTTCTTCAGCAACCGCGATAGCATGGGCGAGAGTAGCCTCGTGACATTTGTCTAGATCTTTGGAGTCCTCGTCGGAGACTGTGACCAATGCGCTGCAAAGACCCATGCGAGCAGCCTCCACCGCGTAAACTCGACGGCCGGTCAGAATCATATCAAGAGCATGTGATTGTCCCACGACTCGTTGCAAGCGAAAGGTCCCACCAGCACCAGGGATGACAGCAAGTCTCGTCTCCGGTAGGGCAACAGCGGCTCGCTCAGAGAATATCCGTATGTGGCAGCAGAGTGCAAGCTCAAGACCCCCTCCGATTGCCAGTCCAGACACGCATGCTATGGTAGGTACTGGCAGGTTCGCCAACCGGGACATGGTGTAGCGGAGCAGTCTCAAGTAACGCCGTACTTGGGTCGGATTCATCGTTTGCCGCTCTTTCAGGTCGGCTCCGGCGCAGAAGACATCCCGGGATGTACTAGCAATCACAAGCGCCCTCACGCGGTGAATTCTAGCGTCCTGATATATTGTGTTGATTTGAGATAGTAGATCTTGTATAAGCTCTGTCGACAATGCATTTTTGGCTTTGGGGCGGTCCAGTTCGATGATTGCAATGGTACCTGTGTGCGCTGCCTCTAAATCGCGGCGGTGTACTGTCGTCTGCTGTCGGGCTCGAGAAAAGTGTGAAAAGTGGTTCTCATCGATAGACTCGAAGCCGTTCTTTTTGCTGGTGCGGACCACGTGTAACGCGATCCAGGAGAGTACCCTGGCGAGCATGGGACCTTTGGCATCCCATAACTGATGATCCGGAGACTTAGAGCTAAAAGACATTAAGGTCTTGGTTCAGTACAGCGGTGAAGTGGTATAGATTGTTTATCCTTCGTCAGATAGAGTATGGTGTTGACCTTCCGCCAAGGTCCTTCATCACTTACTCGCGAGGGCAGCTGGGATGGCGCTTCGGCGATGTTACGCCGAGCTGTGCATCGAGCTCGGAACTGCCTCAGCAGTCAATCGTAATCCGGTATCGTTATCGCACTCCAGAAACCGATCAACTTGTATCAATTTGATGCTGATTGGGAAGGCCAAACATTTTGCTGGCGGTTTGCACAAGCTAACGTTTAGATTCAATGATTTCAAACTGTTCTTTGAGCATGGATGCAATTAATTGCGAACGCTCACTCGACCACCATGCACCTTGCTTTCCATTCGAGCCATATTCCTGAGTAACGCAATCTCTCGAGCTGTGAAATCGTTTGGAATGGACCAACGGGATGTCATTGTCGATGCCTTTGAGCCAGGCTGTTTTGTCGTATAGCGATTCGTGGCTACCCACACTCAACTTCAGATCTAATGCTCTACTAGTACAGGCTCAGATGCAATGCCTACAACTTCTTCTGATGCGTATGGACTCCTGATTATAGGGAGGTCTGTCCGATCTGCTACGCTCGATCGGATCAGCATGTTCGTCTTTCAAAACCGACAAGCGCAGTCAACAGTATCTCAACAGCCGGTATGTTCATCAATGTCTCTGGGGTATACGGTGCCAGTAGATAGGGACTGCAACAAAGCTAGAGCTAGTATTCACACTGTGAGAGGTCGTTTTGTGGCAAATCTCATCGGTAGCAGCTACTCTTGTCGAATCAATCCCACAGAGATACTTCAAACACGTACAACTTCACCATGTCCGCACACACATGCAGCAAAACGATTCGAAAGCTGATCGTCAAGTGAAAAGAACGTTGTGGTTGTGCTCCGAGTACTGCATGCTAACGGCGTACATGTGTATACAGGCGAGTAAAACATGTGGGCTCTCGGACTTTCAACGCATTCACCGTTTCCGAATTCGGCGTTCACAACTCCTGGACTTAGAATGCTACGCGAGATGGTCTGACGGATCCAAATCGCAAGTCATCAAGTCTTCGCCTTGGCAAATGGTTGTGTGTTGACGTAGGGTCATGCGAATACAATCACAGTTCACTTAAGACGTTCAGCTCACCCAGGAGTCAGGACGTGCCTGTACCGGAACTCATACTGCTTATACGAAGAGCGACCAGCGAGCAAGCTAAGCAGCATGGAAGACACAGAAACATACCTCTGTCAACCGACGGATCCAGAGATCCCAGTCCCAACGAACTTCTCTCTTTCGACATGCGATCAAATAATGCCCAAAGTGCACGCTCGCATCACCTCTTTCTACGCTCTCCCCAACTCCGGTCCAAAGTTACGCCGGCAAATCGTTGACAAATTGAAGGATGGTCTGGAAAAGCTTGCTTCGCAAGTGCCGTGTTTGGCAGGCAGTCTTGAGATCGACTCCAAGACAAATCGTGCTTCTCTCGACTATCTTGGCGACGGAGATGGAATCCATTTTCTGGCTACAGGAGTTGACAGCGTCCGGACCGATCTGCCCTCTTATGCGGCCCTCGAAAACCAACGATTTGCGCCATGGCTGCTGCCCAAAGGAAGCACATATCCTGAGTCCTTGATCAACGCTATGGCTTCCTATGGTGGCCATACGCGGCGCTTACCTGCTTCCATATTTCAACTCACATTCATTGATGGAGGCCTGATACTGACTGCTGCTTTGCATCACTTCGTTGTAGACGGCCCAAGCGTGGAGCTTGTCTTCCGTGCCTGGGTCGCACCTTGTCATGGGTCTTCCATTCCACTTCTGACCGATCGTGGATTCATTTCAGTGGCAGACAAGCCCAGCGAGCTGGAAACAAAGGCCTTGGAATCAGCTCTCACAGCTCGAGGTTGCGCCATCGAATCGACCAAGCCAGATCCACACAACTCTTGGGCGAGTCTCTTGAGCGCACCCATGAAGTCCGCAGTCATCCAATTTTCGCGGACAGCAATCGAAAAGCTGAGGGACTCCATCAACCAGGAACATGCTGATGTGCGAGTGTCGACATCTGATTGTGTTCAAGCATTGATCTGGACTGGACTCGTTCGTGCAAACTTGGCTTCTGGAAGCGAGGTCAACGGACAGCAAGACTCGACGAGCGTTTTCCCGATCAGTTTCCGCAATCGCCGCATCCCCAACTTTCCGACAAACCTGATTGGTAACTCGTTCTTCGTCAATAGCGCAACACTGCCCGTCTCTGCACTTGCCGGGAGTGATGGTTCCGTACAGGCGGCGATTGCATTGAGAAAAAGCGTGGAGAGCGTCGACGAGGATTATTACACGACTGGCGTCTCATGGCTGGCAAGTTTGGATGAGCCTACAACACGAACGTGGCTCTCTAATCCGCCGCGAAAGCTGGATGATGGTTTCACATCATGGGCTGGCATGACTCCGTATACGAATTGGGACTTTGGTTTTGGGTGTCCCCAAGCACTGCGACCGCCGGTGTCGCCCATACCATATGTAGTATTACTACCAACGAAGCCATCCTCAGATACGGACGATGCATCAATGGAAGCCGTCATTGGTGCTTCACAAACCACGCTCACCGCTCTGCTCAAGGACGATCGGTTCACGCATTATGTTGCGGCCACCGAAGTCGACTTCAAAGTTGGACAAGCTGATGGGAACAGCTGAGTGACAAGATATGGAAAAATCGCTTGTATCGAGTCTCTGAATGACACGTGGCGATGGGACTGGCGAATGGTAAGACGAGGACCAAGCAAGGAGTTGACAGGCAAAGGAATGTTCATTAGCACGCTGAATAGGGTGTATCATGATCAAGGATTTTGGTTCGTCACTGCGCTTCAACACAAGCCTTCCTCTGTACCCACCACAGAGCACACG
>Ga0265797_10002097_pt1 | contig 34226 bp, 31 predicted proteins | sample P2T30metagenome_FD_192433 | JGI IMG/M metagenome (GOLD analysis project Ga0265797, IMG submission 192433) | Plant litter microbial communities from East Loma Ridge, Irvine, California - P2 T30 | ecosystem: Environmental > Terrestrial > Plant litter > Unclassified | place: USA: California...
GCACGTCACGGCGTTCTTGTGGGAGCATGAGACGAATGACAAACCTTTCTTTGGGGATGAAATGTAGGAGTACATATTCTGATATGTCAATTAGATAATATAACGGCCACGTATGGGGACTCTATTACAGGATTATATCTATCATTCATTGACTTGTAGCTTTCACTACCGACATATACGGCGCACTTTAGCGTCTGCACCCGTGCATGGCCAATCATGACGTGTGCATTCCACTGCCTCAAGTCGACCAAAGATTCGTGTTTCTTCTCGTTCACAACGCCCCAAGCACTTCACCACGTCTACATTTGAAGGTTGATGTCCCAAGGCATTTACGAAAGGGTCCTCTCTTTGAACCGCCACATCACCCTTTTGAAACGTGCCAGCACCAACCAATCATTCTATCGTAGAATCGCCGATACCACCACGATGTCGACCCCGGAGACCTTATCTGCACTGTCCAAGAACCTTATGCCAACAACAAGGCTCGCGAGTCCACCGCACCACTCCACCTTTCCAGAACTCACGGCTACCATCTCAGATCTACGAGTCCATCCTACGATAGAGGCCGCACTTCACCTCGTCAACTCAGACTTGCCATCCGCGCATTTTCTCGTCCGCCACATGCAAGCTGCGCCAGCTGTCGAGGGTATGCTACTTCATGGCATCTTACACCGAGCCGAAGGCGACTTCAACAATGCCCGGGCGTGGGTCGGCGATGTTAGGGATGCGTGCGAGGGTTACCAGCCGAAGAAGAAAGATGAGGATCTCAAACTCGACTCAGAAGTGTTTGAGAAGACGAGAGGTGGGAAAGGGATTGAGAAGAGTTTAGTGGAATATGTCTATGGCTCCACCGAACCAGCGGAACTTATCGATGACGTGGAAGCATTCAGAAAGAAAAAGATGGGTCAGAGGGGTAACAAGGACGAGGAGGAGATTGAGGTTAGGATCAGGAGGGAATTGGAGATGGTGTTGGAGTGGTGTAAGCGTAAGTTTGGGGAGGGCGAGTGGAAGGATGCTAGTAGTGCGTGGGTGAAGAATAGTGAGGAGATTAGCAAGATGTCGAATGATATGACGAGTGGGGATAAGGGTCATAGGAAGTTCTGATTGTATATAATCCAACACATCTGGCTGTGAATCTATCGTAGAGGTGATGGCGATGCCAAGCAATGACTCGTAGCTGCCTTTGTGCTTCGAGGTCGCGCGGCATGTCCTCGACACGCGATGGCCGCATGCGGGCGCCAGTCTCGGCTGCCTACCAGAATCCGGGAAATGTTGCAGGTGAACGTCATGATCGCAACAGCAAGCTGCATCACCACCACGTCCGCCTAAGCGAGGACCAACGCAGCGAATCAAGTCTCAACGCTCCCAACGGCCGCAACCCTGTGACATAACGGCCACCTCTGCCCCTAGCAACACAACTTATTCTTCCAGTACCACGTGCCAGCGCCGCGCCTAGCTGCACCCATACAACCATGGCCTCGGAGCACCTCCCAGTCAACGGCCAGCCTCGACCAGGCAATGTCCGCCATCCCACCGCCCCTTCCGCCATGATGAACTCGCACTTTGCCGGCGTGGGCGAGAATGCCCCCAAAGAGGCATACGAGCATGGCATCCAGGTCATCGACGAGGACAAGGTCTTCAATTCGAATCTCTCCACGTACCTCAACATCGAGAAAGTCATCCCCGCGGGCTTCAACTACCATCTCATATCCGTCTTCGGCTCGCAGTCGACGGGCAAGTCCACGCTGCTCAATTACCTCTTTGGCACACAGTTCGGCGTCATGGCCGAGCAGGAGCGGCGGCAGACGACAAAGGGCATCTGGATGAGCAAGAATAAGCGCCGCGAGGGTGGCTCTGGTATGGCCGAGAACATTCTGGTCATGGACGTCGAGGGTACAGACGGCCGGGAGCGCGGAGAGGACCAGGACTTCGAGCGCAAGAGCGCGCTGTTTGCGCTGGCCACGAGCGAGGTGCTTATTGTCAATATCTGGGAGCACCAGGTTGGTCTGTACCAGGGCGCGAACATGGGCCTGCTCAAGACGGTCTTCGAGGTGAACCTACAATTATTCGTCAAGGACAGCAAGTACGTACACATGCTAGGTCGGATATTGAGGCAATGCTAACAGTTACTAGAACTATTCCTAAGTCACTACTATTCTTCGTCATTCGCGACCATCTTGGTACCACGCCGCTCAAGAACCTGCAAAACACACTCATACAAGACCTCTCGAAGCTATGGTCCACCATCTCGAAACCGAAGGGACTCGAGAATTCGCGGATAGAAGACTACTTTGACTTCGCATTCGTCGCACTACCGCACAAGATCTTACAACCAGAGAAGTTTGAGGAGGCAGTAACGAAGCTGAGCCTGCGGTTCAAAGAGGGATATAATGACCCCAAGAAACAAGGTCTCCTTGACGAGGCAGACCTGCCCATCTTCCAGCCACAATACCACCGACGGATACCTGCAGACGGCTTTCCCGCGTACGCCGACGGCATCTGGGACCAGATTGTGCACAACAAGGATCTGGATCTGCCGACACAACAGGAGCTTCTGGCACAATTTAGATGCGACGAGATATCGCGGGAAGTCTTGGTCGCCTTCGACGAGGAGATCACGCCACTGGAAGACAAGCAGGCAGAGGATACGCGGTTAGGGAAACCTTCCGTCATCGCTGACCTTGGACTGGTAATGAATGCTGCGCGATCACTGGTACTCAAGGACTTCGAGACCAATGCCAGCCGATACCACAAGGGTGTGTACAAGCGGAAGCAGACCGAGTTGGAGGGCAAGGTGGACACGCGACTTAAAGCACTGTCACAGAAACAGCTCAATGCTGCTCACAAATCTGGCGTGGAGAGCTTTAGTGACGCTGTAAGCGCCGCAGTGAAGAGCGGGCAGAAGAAGGGCGCATCATATGACTTCGCCCAGATTGTGGATTCGGAAAAGAAGAAGGCGCTTGCGAAGTTTGAGGAAGATGCAAAGAGCATCGTGATCCAAGGCGCATCATGGAGCAACTACGAGCACGAGCTAAAGGTCTACCGGAAAGACCTCGACGACGTCTCAGGCAAGCTTCGGAAAGACGAGATGCGACGACTGGCAACGCGAATTGAGCGCTGGGTACGGTCACGTCTTGACGAGTCAATCGGGTTGGAATTCAACAAGCTTGGCTCTGGACGCGGAGGCTCTGGTGCACCAGAACACGGCGAGCGCCCACCAGCCGAGAAAGATCTATGGGATCGCGTGTGGGCAATTTTCACAGAGACCGTCTCAAGCGCGGAGAAGCGCTTCACCGATCGCGCACAAAGCTTCGATGCCAGCCCAGAAGAAGTGGACGTGGGTCTATGGCGACTACGACGCAAATCGTGGGGCGTGCTCCGCGCAAAGATCGACGAGGAAGTCATGGAAGGCAACATCCTCCTCAAGCTGCGCGAAAACTTCGAAGACAAATTCCGCTACGACGAGGCTGGCGTGCCACGCATATGGCGACCCACCGACGACATCGAGGGCGTGTACACCCGCGCCCGCGAATCGACAATCACGGTTATCCCACTGCTTGCGCGCTTCAAGCTCTCCAAGACATCTGCGCCACCACCGCTCGACGCATGGATCGGCGATGCACCTGCGTCAGTAACGTCCGCAGATGAAGACGACTTAGCGCCAATTGGTGGTGTAGACGACGATGAGGGCAAGAGCCTCGAAGAAGAAATGACAGTGCTGTCCGATGCCAAACAAGCCGACCTGCTCATTCGCTTCAAGAAGACGGCTGACGGCGTGTACGTCGAAGCGAAGCGTAGTGCGATTGGCGGTATCACTCAGGTACCATTGTATTTCTACGGCCTGTTGTTAGCGCTGGGCTGGAACGAGATAGTAGCCGGTAAGTGTCCCAGAAATGTCTTATACCACGTGCCCCATGCTAAAGTAAACCAGTTCTACGCAACCCCGTCTATTTCATTTTCCTGATCCTCCTCGGCGTCGGCGCATACGTTACATACACGCTCAACCTCTGGGGCCCGATGGCGCGCATGGCAAACGCCGCGTCTGCACAAGCGCTTGATATTAGCAAGGAGCGGCTTCGTGACTTTTTGGAGTCGAGCGAGTCGGGCAGGCAGGCGATGCAGATGAGTGGGAATCAGCCGCGCGGTGAGGGTGTGAGGATGGAGAGGCTGAATGGGGAGGGGCAGAAGATGGGGGGTTTGGAGGAGGATTTGGATGATATTTGAGAGATGGGAGGGGGGTTTTGGGGTAGTGTAGGGTGGAGGGGGTTGAGTTGTATGAGTGTATGATGGGTAGTGTTGAGGTTTGGGTATTGATAGACGTTTGAATAGAAGGTGGATGCCATTGATCGAGAGAGGGAGTATGCACCTTGCGTGTATGAGACGTGACTTTTATTTCTCCTCTCACAAGATCAATACATCTGACATACCTAGGTGCACTCACAAAACGGCATGAAAACATGAGTAAGCGGAGGAACACGACACACTGACCGAATCAAAGATGTAGACAGAGAAAAATGTAGACAGTGAGTATCACACTTGGCACTATACAGGCGTGCATTCAAGCAACGACACTAGTTTCACGTTACAACGCTCGCATCGATGTGTGTAGGTTCTAGCTGTCATTGCACCATTTCATAGATAACATTACCGCTACCAAGATAACAAGGAAATAGAAACAGCCCCCGACATGCGAGTAGTAGAGCGACATACAAAGTCCGAAGCCGGCCCGTTTGCAGCAAGCCTAGCGCCTGTGTAGTAGCAGAGACATAGCACTTCCTGGACGCCTATTTCATTCGCATGACTCGTGTATCCATGTGCTCAACCGTCAAGTTCCTCATGATGTGCGTGCGCAGGGGCTTTCTAGCAGCACCCGTTCTTCTTCTGTGGGTCGTCTGCGGGCGTACTGATGTCAAGGGGCCTGCGGTTGGCGTCGAGGACGTTTTGGCTGCCGTCGCCCTGGTCGAGCGCTTTGCTTGAGACGATGCGGTAGATTTCTGTGAGGCTTCTTAGCATGTAATTTGGTTATGTCGAGGATGCGGCGCGAGCGGAAGTGGCGGTGTGCACGTGTATGCACAGAGAGGCGCATGCCAACTCATGCTGCATATGCGAGCCACTCTTTCAGCCACCGCGTGTCCACTCTTCGACACGTACCTGTGAGGATGTTCTGGAAGGCGAGCTCGACGTTGCTGGCGTCCAAAGCGGACGTCTCGATAAAGGAGAGGTTGTTGTCGCCTGTAAGCACGTGTCAGCCAGGTCTCACGGCAAAGTGAGATTCACACTGAAGCCACGTACTCGCAAACTGCTTCGCCTCCTCTGTCGGCACTGCCCGCAGATGCCTCAAATCGCTCTTGTTACCGACCAGCATGATAACGATGTTCGAGTCGGCATGGTCGCGCAGCTCCTTCAGCCACCTTGTGACGTTCTCGTATGTCTGGTGCTTGCTGATGTCGTAGACGAGCAGCGCTCCCACGGCGCCGCGGTAGTATGCGGAGGTGATGGCGCGGTACCGCTCCTGGCCGGCCGTGTCCCAGATCTGGGCCTTGATGGTCTTCGCGTCGACCTGGATGGAGCGTGTGGCAAACTCGACGCCGATGGTCGACTTGGAGTCGAGGTTGAACTCGTTGCGTGTGAAACGGCTCAAGAGGTTGGATTTACCGACGCCTGAGTCTCCGATGAGGACGACTGCAGGGTGTTAGCGGGGAGCACTGGGAGAACACGCCGGGGAACATGTACCCTTGAAGAGAAACTGTACGCAAAGAGTCAGTACTGCGTACAAGCACACATGCGTCGCACGCGGAACTCACGTCATATTCGTCGTTGGCCATGCTTGTGGTAGGCGGGGCAGCAGATGCGCGGTGGCTTGTAGGGGCTGGAGAAGCTGGATGCGGCGGGCCGGGAGTCAAGAGAACAGCAGTTCTGTTGCTGTTCGACGTCTGGAATATGTGCTCTGGCAGTGACAGAATGGGTGGTCAGTGGCTGCCTCGAGCGCTCCTTCCCCGACACAAAGCCCGCATGTCTGCCAAGCCCCGCTAGGTCACGACCTCCACATCCTCACAGGTGCTCTGTTTACGCTCTCTTGGATATTCACGTCCACCACAACACTCACAAACGCCATTTTCTTCTACTTGCAGCCAGCGCGTGCAATACGTCACTGAGCAAACTCAGAGGCTGAACCTGCGCTGGGGAGCAATCAGCAAGTGCGCATTCGTGCACATGTCTTGGCCTTAGCCAATCAGAGACGAGCACCTCAGCAACTTGCAGTATCAGACGACATGGACGACTACGACGTGGACCTGAACTACGACACGGACGAGATCTCGCTCACTTCAACAAGGTACAGCGACAACGATAAGGACTACGATATCAAATGCATCTTGTCCGAGGCTTGGGCCGACGACGAGCAAGGCAACACCGTCAAGAAGTACTTGATCGAATGGGAAGGCTACCGGAAGGATGAGTGAGTGCACCACACTGATTGCACCTTCTTGTTGATACTAATGACTATAGATGTAAGAGAGTTCTATTTCATCAGCGCCCGCATGCCAGCTGTAACCCGTTATCTAGACAGGAACCCTTTTGCTGCGTATGCTGACTGGAACAGGTACATGGGAGCCAGAGGAAGGTCTTGAGAAGACAGGCCTCTTGGAGCCATGGAAGCGTGCAAAGGTCAGGATGGGACCAGATGCCTTTCGAAAATTCAAAGATGCACGGGAAGCCGAATTCTACAGAGCCCGCGCAAGACATGTCAAGGGCGAACCCTTCAGAAAGGAGAAGCGTGCGAAGAAGCGTAACCAGTTGAACAAGCTCAAGCGCACCGGGCCACCCACGGATTCGAGCGACAGCGAAGAGGACGTTCCTTTGATGACGATGCAGAAAAAGACAGCCGTCTCTTTGAAGCCGCGGCAGCCTGCACCATCCGTTGTTGGTAGCCAGTCGTCTTACTACAACAACTTCGTGGACAGCCAGGATCCTAATCCTCTACCTCCTCCGCCTACATTCCAGGCATCCGAAGAAGGTCTGTTCGTCGCAGAGCGGAAGGCTCCTTTCAATCAAGACACAACAGATGAAGGATCCTCCTCCTCTCTCAACTCTGATAGCGATGACTCGCTGATGGGCGAACTAGCGGAAGGTGCAGTTCGCAGGAGACTGAATGGCAAGTCAAAAGCTACCCGTGTGCCCAATCTTGGCAACTCTATTCTGTCGCCAAAAAGTCCACGGAGGAAGGCAGCAGTGTCGTCTGAAGGACCTGCACCGAAGAAAAACGTAGCAACAATGTCTCGCAATGACGACAGCGCCCCGAAACTCACAAGAAAACTCACCGCTCCTGTCGCAGCGATGGTGCCGAAAGTCACTCAACTCAAAGCACAGTCGGCACAGTCAGGTGCTCCAGCTGCTCAGAATTCATCCCCGGACTCTCGAAGGAAGAGCATCGGGTATTCCACTGCGCCTGAAAACTCGGTAACAGCACCGGCGAAGACTGCTACGAGTGCACCTTTTGCTGGAGCCTCATCAAGGCCTGCTGGCTCCACTGCCATTCGAAGGACCGGCGGAAGCAACAAGTCATCTGCTGCAGCCATCAAGTTTACGAATGAGCCAAAGACTCAGCAGCGTAAATCATGGCAGCACAGCGAAGACCGTCAGTACAACAAACTCCACTTCCGAGCAGTCGCACAAAAAAGAAGTCAAATGGAAGGCACGCCAGACCTTGCTTCTCTTGATTTTGTCGGTGCCGCTCCTGTCGGTTTGTCCAAGCCCAGAGCTGGGAATGATAATCCATACGGTCGCCGGGAGGCAGGAAGTCGACGCGTCCAAGAGCCTGACAGCTACGAGCCTCGTCGTCGAGATTCCATCGAAGACACTGTTCCACTGGAAAACTACGAAGCCAACAAAGTTCCACTGGTCTGCCCCCATTGGCGATATGGTAGTAATTGTCCGTATGGCCCTGTGAAATGCAATTTTATGCATCGAAACAAGGACGAGAATGGCAAGGACCTACCAGTGGGTGACATGAGTGGCGCTTTACCACCCAAATTTCGTCGACCGCCGTTGACCTGTTTGTACTGGCTCAACAATGAGAGGGGCTGCAAGAAACCGGACGATGTGTGTATCTATGCCCACAAGAACACGGGATGGGTGCCTAAAGATATGAACGACAATCAAGCTGTCAAGATTGATCCAACCGCTCTGCCCGTCAGCGCCTTGGCCACTAAAGCCGGTGTAGGCCGGATTATAGGACCCCAGGAGAAGCGGAAAATGAGGCCAAGCGAACTCACGTGTTGGTACTGGACACAGAACAAGTGCAAGAATTCTGCCGAAAAGTGCACCTTCCAGCATTATGACACTGGTGTTGTCGCTGATGCGCCACCGAGTGCTTTGACCTGTCGCTTCTGGATTGAGAATCGTTGCCGCCAAACAGCAGAGGAGTGCAAATTTCAGCATTGGAATACTGGAATTATATCAGGTCAACCTTCCGCTGTACTGGGTACGTTTGGCATGCTCACCTAACTACTTTGACTAACACACGTCAGGCGATGCTTCCACTTTTCTGAACAATGGTATACAACAGGATCATTCGGCGCACAGTCCTGCCACCGACCTTCACACGGCTTGGACAGAGCCGCAGACGCCTCCCGAGCAATTGGACGTCCCGCCTCCGCCACCACCTGTCCCTCTGGCGGGAGCATTGAAGCCTCGGGCGAAGCATTCCTGCTCGAAAATGAAAGACCAGCTTGAGCAGGCGCTTCAAATTAACTATACCGATATATTCGAGTGGACGCAAACCTCAGCGGGAAGGATCATGATAGATCGCCGAGCAATGCTTCTTTACCACCCTACGGACCATGCTGAGGAATTGGAAGTCATCACTCGGTGGTTGATTATGCATCATGTTGAAGTCAGTAGCCCATGGAACGATGGGTGCTGGGACTACTTTCGACAGCAGATCTCCGACGGACAATCCGGAATCATCCTTGTAGGTCATTCATCATAGTGAAAAGTGAGAGCAACTGAACTAACACGACTAGGCCCATCCTGATTTCGAGTACTATACTCAGCTCCCTGGCTTCGGTAATCTGCTTTGCAAGCAAGTCCGCCTGTGGTCACTAGGTGTCCAGGAAGGCATTGAGTATGATTCTGCGCTGTCGTCTCCAGCAAACATGCAACATGACTGCCTCGAGATCTTCCCCGTTGGTGGTTTGATCTACCTGACTGAAGATGTTTTCGAGAACAAGCCACAGCTAGCGCTACAGATCATGCGGCAGTTCTTCGCAAAGATCGACAAGCTGCGAAAACTTGAAGGTCCCGTGTCACTGTGGCAAGAGGTCGATGATGCGCCTCTGCTGTGGCGGCTTTGTGTCCGCCCAGAGCTCATGGAGTATCTCTTCACGCGATGCGAAGAGCAAAGCAGCTTGCTCGATGCACGCGACCCCGACGCGCTCGCTCGGGCGACACTTTACAACCTGCTCAGCGAGAACAACTACATCGAGCAAGACCATCCTGTACTGCCTCTCAGTGTGAACGCGGACAGGTATCCAGTCATGTCTGAGCGCAGGATCATTGCCGAAGCGCAACCTCTAAACTACTTCGCTACCGCTACACGCGATCCGGAAGAGGCAACCAGGCGAATGATTCGATACTACGCAGGCTTACACGTGGACATGCGCCGCGACTACCGACACTTCTATGTGGTCCATTCGGAGCCTTTTGCACCCCGCGCACGGGAGTGGAAGAAAGACATCCAGACCATTACAGATGTGATTGGTCCAGAGCGGTGCCTGGTAGAGCTGAAGAAGGTCGCAGTCACGGGCGACGACATGCCGTTGTTCGACTTCCACGAGAGACACATGCCGGCATTGACGGATTTGTCGATTCAAGATGCTCCCGTTGATCAAGGTGCGAGGGACCAGAGCAGGCAGGTCACGAGCCTTGCAACTCTGCAAGCAACGGACGGCCAGATTTCGATTGATGGTGGAGAGATGTCCATGTCAGATGGCGAAGTATGATCGAACGAGCGAGAGAAACGAGTTACGATAAGATGATTTTGCACATGGAATACCTGACGACACGTTACTCAGCTTTTCCACTAATACAACGAGACTACAAGTACTGCACATGTCTCGCCTTTGAAGAGCGTTAATTCACATTTCAATCACTCTTATTTGAATTGTAGTCGTTGCTGACCCCTTTCAAGGAGAACGTCCGTAGAAGATACGAACAAGTCCCCACCCGACAATCTGCCGCTACCACGGCATCCACACCCGCCCCTCTCCACTGACGCACGAGGCTGATCGGTGACATCCGAAAGTGACAAAAGGACGCCGCGTGGACATGCGCCGAGCGATAACACAATTCACTCATTGGGTACGCTGTAGTCTTATCGTGTCAATTATGGGTGCTTGTGGATGCTTGGTGTTCCTGCGCTTTCGCGAACGATTGCAAGGTTGCATCTGCCATGTGCGCGTCTTCGGCGTCTTGGCTTGGGCGTGCATCTAGACTTGACTTGTTAGTTTCCCCGCTTAGAGGCGTTTCGACACGCGACAGACGTTCGTAACTTATCTTAGGTAGGGGATTCTTGGTCCTTGTTCCTTGTCTTGTGCATGTACATGATCAAGCGCGGCTGCTGATCTTTCTTTGTGTCGTACCGTACAAGCAACAACCGTTCGCGTCTGCATTTCCAAAAGTCGACAAGAGCTAGGAAGCACACTGTGGGAAAGCAGTCAAGATGATGAAGCGGCGCAGTAATTCCGTCACGGGGAGTATGGGTCAGAGGGGGGCGACGACGGATGCGAGTGCTGATGCGGCGCTCGCGAAGATGGGGTATCAGAGCGAGTTGCCGCGGAATTTGAGTATGATGAGTGTGTTGGGACTGTGAGTACAAGTCTAACAGCTTCACGACAACAACCGTGTGCTAATACTGAAGTATGTAGTTCCTTCGCCATCATGGCCGTTCCATTCGGCCTTTCAACGACCCTCTACATCACACTCACCGACGGCCAAAGCGTTACTATCCTTTGGGGCTGGGTCCTCGTATCCCTCATCTCGCTCTCCATCGCCGCCTCGCTCGCAGAAATCTGCGCCGTGTATCCAACTGCCGGCGGCGTGTACTACTGGTCGGCCATGCTCTCCACGCGCGAATGGGCGCCCATTACATCCTGGATTACCGGCTGGCTAACGCTCGTGGGCAACTGGACCGTGACCCTATCCATCAATTTCTCGGGCGGGCAACTCATCCTATCCGCCATCACGCTGTGGAACGAAGATTTTGTGCCGAATGAGTGGCAGACTGTGCTTGCGTTCTGGGCCGTCATGTTGATATGCATGAGCGTGAATATCTTCGGGGCGAAGTATTTGGATCTGATTAATAAGGTGTGTATTTATTGGACGGCGAGTAGTGTGGTGATTATTATGGTTGTGCTTTTGAGTATGGGGGAGAATAAGAGGGATGCGGAGTTTGTGTTTGCGCATTATGATGCTAGTGCGAGTGGGTGGTAAGTATTTCATTCCTTTTCGAGATGAGATTGGTGCGATGCTGATTCTGTATAGGCCGGCTGGATGGGCGTTCTTCGTCGGGCTTCTACAAGCTGCGTACACGCTTACGGGCTACGGCATGGTCGCAGCCATGTGTGAAGAAGTCGCATACCCCGAGCGCGAGGTACCCAAAGCCATCGTCCTCTCCGTCGCAGCAGCTGGCGTAACTGGCGTCATCTATCTCATCCCAATCCTCTTCGTCCTCCCCGACGTCCAACTACTCCTCGATGTCGCAAACGGACAACCCATCGGCCTCCTCTTCAAAACAGTAACAGGCTCAGCAGCCGGCGGCTTCGGCCTCCTGTTCCTAATCCTGGGGATCTTATTCTTCGCCGGCACCGGCGCCCTAACCGCCGCATCGCGCTGCACCTACGCCTTCGCCCGCGACGGCGCCATTCCCGGCTCGCGCTTCTGGAAAAAAGTCGACAAGCGATACAACATCCCCTTAGGCGCACTCATACTCTCCACGCTCGTCGACTGCCTGCTAGGACTCATCTACTTCGGCTCCTCGGCGGCATTCAATTCCTTCACGGGCGTCGCAACAATATGCCTCTCGACATCCTACGGCATGCCCATCCTGATCTCCGTCATCCGCGGCCGCCAAGCGGTCAAGAACTCGTCCTTTTCGCTCGGGCGCTTCGGGTACGCGATCAATGTGGCCATGATCGTTTGGATTTGTTTGGCGGTTGTGCTGTTTTGCATGCCGGTTAGTTTGCCTGTTGAGCCTGCGTCGATGAATTATGCGAGTGTGGTGTTCGCGGGATTTGCGGCGATTAGCGTGATTTGGTATTTTGTGAGGGGGAGGAAGGTGTTTACTGGACCGCCGGTGCCGACTGATGTTGCGCCGGGGGAGGCGCTGGATGTTGCGGGTGTGCCGGTGGGACATGATGGTGTGGATGGGGTGGCGGATGGGGAGGGGCCGGGGAGGTGGGAGAAGCAGGTGCCGAAGATGTGAAGATTGAATGTGTTGGAGATGGGATGGCTAGTTTTTATACTATATGATGTGTAGTCATATTGCGAGAAAGATAGATGGATTAGTTGATCGTGCTTCAATATCGCGATGAGAAGATGACCATAACAACCTTGAAGCAAGGCTGGAGGCTGATAAAATGCCTTTACTTGTAAGATCGTAGCTATCGAAGCCTAACTTACCTTTACCGTTATCGTCAAGGTAAGTTCAGCAAATTAATCGCTACCCTCACTTGGTGAGTGTATTCGTCCACCAATGACTGAAGTACGGGGGTGCGCCACACCACGCTAGGTCAGCCACTTGCAACGGTTGGCGGACTCTTACCACTTTACGCGACAATTCACCTTCACCTTCGCGTTGCGGATGGATGCGTTCGTTTACCCAGGAAATGACGTCGCTCGGGTAAGTGATGCATAGCAACAAACTTTTCTCACTCCGCCGCCTTTACGCCTATTACTACGCGTCACCCACGAACTTCGCGCCTCCACCCAGCAACCGCTAACATGCGTAGCGATCGGACCATTGCGACTGGGATTGTGGACCTCAACATAGACCTCACGATAGACTCCGATAACGACGAGGAGACATCTCAACGGCGCACAATGACGTCGTCTTCGTTGCAGCCAAAAGTCCCTCACTCCTCATCAAGCAGGCCCATGAACGCTCACGCGCACCCCGCGAAGACAGCGAGCCCACGGGTCTCCCACGTACCGCTACCGGTCAGCGCATCACGGAATCCTTCCACGAACAACAGTCTGCGTCAGCAAGCGCGAAACTCTCCATATGGCGCAACGCCACCTTCAAGCTCGAGCGGACCTCCGAGTGCATCGAGCTCTGCTGGCCCACGTCCCGGCAGCGGGTTCCAAAAGAGCCATGTCCCTCTGCCTAGCAACATGTACGACGGCGCGAACGATGCCGATGCCTTTGGGCCCTCAGGAAAGAGGCGGAAGTTGTCAGGGCAGGCAAAGCAATCGCAGGTCCCAGTACCCAAATCCTCAACTTGGACAGGAGCATCAGAGTTTGGCGCGTTAGACAAAGGGCATTCGTATGGGAATGGAATCTCAGCATTTAGGAGAGGTGCACAATCGGGCCCGACTCCCAGCCGCCTTTCGACCATGAGCTCGTCGAGCAGCGTGTCAAACAAGCTTCCCTCCGTGCAGTACATGAACGCCGCGCTCAAATCAAGCGGGACAACGTCATCTTTGGTCTCGCAAGTGGCCTCCGATGGACCACGACCTCTGCAGATTGGCCGCATGCCGGGAGGTAGTGGCTTCAATCTACCAAGTCCTAGCTTGACCTCCACCAGCACTACGCCAACGACCACATCTCCACTGCCGCACAATGCCACCCATGCGTTGCAGAGTCCGAATTCGCCACAAGCCAGACAAGATGTGCAGACTACAGCATTGCGAAATGGCCAGATTCGACCTCGTGCCACGCGTACAGGAACGCACTTATTGCATAGCAAACCAAACTTTCAAATGTTCTCTACAGCCCGTCCGCTTCCGGCAGATGACGACAAGGACATTGTCATGTCTGACACATCTCATTCGGCGAGCTATGTGAAGCAGCGCGCACCTGCGGAAGACAACATCGCTGTTCGACAGCCACCCACTGTGCCCACACCGAAAACGACAGCTTCGAGATCGACTAAAGCACCCACGCCAAAACCGACAGCTTCGAGATGTACTAAAGCGCCCAGTCAGTTCTCAGAGGTAGAGGAGCATCTCCTCGTCTTCTTAAAGGAGGTAAAGAAATTCCCCTGGGCGCTCATTACAGAATGGTTCAACAAAGACTTCCCCGGAAAGCGGCCATACCACACACTTCAATCGCGGTACACAACGAAGACGAATCGAAGAGATCGATCTCAAGATCCAGCGACGCTCAATTTACCCTCTCGCTGGGCGTCAGAGGCTGTCATAGATTGGGCAGCTGTCCATGCTAACAACCCAGGGCCCCGCGACCGTGTTCAGTTGGCGAATCTGTATCGTGACGCTGGCATTAGCCATGCGCCTAGAACGGTGGCTCCCTTGCAGACGACGGAGCAGGACTATTCTTCAGGTACCGACTCTGGTGTAAGGCGACAGCGCACTCGTCGCGGACCTCCGGTCAACTATGATGTACGAAAAAGAACAAGGCACCAGCAAAGTGATGCTGAAGACGAAGACGCTGGTGTCCGGTACTCGGTGCTCGCCACACCTTACCGATCAGAGTCTCCATCCCAAGCACAAGCAGCGATCCCTGGGAAGGCGCTTGTGGTCATCAATGAACCTCTGAAGCTGAAATTCGCCGCGGATGATGCCGATATCGGTCTATTGGTTCGAGCGAAGACGCGGAGTGGCTCACCTAATGAGTTACCATACTTGAAGCAATCACTCCGATCCTCACTGCAAAACCCGCCGAATGGGTGGGACTGGGATCAGCTGTCCAGCCGTGCGTGGCAGGGCTCGTTACTACATGTTGACTTCGGTCCCACCGAGCTCAAGCATGTGCAGCGAGTCATCTTTCGGGTACTGAACACATCATCATCATACCAACATAGCACACGGCGGCGACAGTTGCGAAATCTCCTCAAGAATGTTTCGGACCCCATGCGCTTGCGGCTGGCAGACGCCCTCCAACGAACTCTTCCGAATCGAGACAGTCACAGCATCGATGCATTCTTAGAAGATGCTCGAGCTGGCACAATCGCGGACGATCCGCAGATCTTACGTTTATGTGCAGCTCGACCAGAGAAGGCCACAAGCTCAATCCACACTGCATCTACGAGCTCCATGTTGCGCCATAGAGAGTTTGGTACTCACTCGAGACGAGGTTGGCAGACGGCTACCACTGCATTATCGTATCAGACTAGGAACAAAGTCATGGACACGCTCGGGCCTTCGTTGTCATGGATAGGAGCGTCAAGCGACATACATACGGTAGCGTGGTCGCCGGACGGTGAGCGCTATGCTGCAGGCGCTGTTGCAGTCACGGATTCAGACTCAATGCAGTACAATCGCCCAAACAATCTCCTCTTCGGCAACGTTTTGGATCCCAGCATCCACGAACTTGCGGAGCATAGCACAGAGCGTGAGCGCACTGAGAGCGGGGCAAACTCAAGCCACGCCATGTTCGTCTCGCAAGATCGGGATTTGTACTCCACTGTGACCTCTGTTGCTTTTGCTCCTAGCGGGAGACTCATGTACTCCGCCGGCTACGACGAGTCGCTGTGTGTGTGGGAACTTGGCGAAGTCCCATCGCAGCCAAGGTTGGCTGCGAAGCTAAGACACAAAGGAAAAGTCGAGATGATGGATGTCAACAGCCACTGCGAAGGTCTTTTGGCGACTGCAGCCCAGAGGTCATCTGGAGCATCTATCAAGATTGTCAAGCTGAACGAGGAAGATCCTTCACAGTTCGACAAGCTCAACTTCCACTCAGAGAAAGCCTCGTCGCGGGCTGACTTGCACATTCTCCCGCAAGCTCTCCGATTCGAGCCAAGGTATGGTGCCCACTTACTCGCCGGGTTCGGAGCCAACGTCCGGAATGACAATGGGTTTGACCTCACCGGCGATTTGTGCCTCTGGGACATTGAAACGCAGGATCAGATAGCCATCAACGGTTCGAACAGGAACGTATTCGACGTTGCTTTCAACCCGAATCGACGATACATGCCACAGTTCGCTGCAGGCTGTGTTGCAAACGGCAATGTCAATAGGGGCACTCGATCGGTCATTCGACTCTATGAGCCGGGTCTACCCAAGTACACATGTCCCTTGGAGATCGAATGTAGAGCTTTGGACATGAACGATGTCGTCTGGTGTCCGCAAGACGAGCACCTCATCGCCGCTGGGTGCACAGACGGCCGTGTCTACGTGTGGGATATGCGCAGCCCGGACGACCCGTTGATGACTCTGTCGCATGGGCACTCGCTCATACCCCTTCAAGATGGCGTTCACCACGAGCGAACCGACACGGGCATCCGTTTCCTCTCGTGGGGCGACAACGCGACTCGACTATATAGTGGATCGTCCGACGGCGTCCTCAAAGTCTGGGATGTGACTCGCTCGGTAGAAGACACGTTCATCAAGGACCTAGTCACGCTCGACACTGGCATTATGGCTGGTGCATTCAGTCCTGACTACAGCAAACTAGTCCTTGGCGAGGTCAATGGCTCGGTCAACGTCCTCGACGTCGGTCGGGACGATTGTTCCATGAAAGATGCCGAGAAGCTTCGATTCGTCCCTTACGCAGGCCACGCGACCGACGGCGACTCCATACCAGGTAGCTTAGACGCCTCTTTAACAACCGACTCGGGCTTCTTGGAGGGCCAGCACCTTCTGCAGACCCAGCAACTGCAGGTCATTTCGATGGGTAGCCTCCCCATTAAGCAAGTCGTGCAAGGTCCCGCATACCAAGGGCCCTACGATCGAAGCATCGACGCACTATTCCTGCGCGAGCAAGCCTTGGAATTCCAACTGAGCATGGCAAAGTCGTCTGGTCCTCAATGCACCATCACCGCCTGCAAAGACAGTATCGTCACCGTGACAAGCGAGGAAATCGGTGATTCAGGACGAAGCAAAGACCGTATCCCCGATGAGCTGCACCGCCAATGGATAGCCATCGATAACGGTACTCAGATCATGCCCGGCAAAGCACGCTGCATGCACTGCAGCCGCGTAGCCCTTCCATCTACGTCAGACGACGCAGACGCGCCCGTGCTTTGTGAACGCTGTTCTTTTGCCTGCTTCCGCTGCGGCTCGACGAATCCGATTGCGCCTGGCACTACCACACTCATATGCGACGCTTGCACTGGCGTTTGGGAGATAGGTGCGCTGGGCTACGAGTGCGTTCAGCAACCTATAGAGAATGGGGTGAAGCTTGATGTTCCCTCTTTGAGACGCTATGGGCGGGACAGGTTGGTTGAGAGGTTCGAGGACAGGAACACGAGTTTTGGGGATGAGATGAATGCGTTAACGGAGTATTACTTTTCGCTTGCGATTGATCGGCCGGAGAGTCCGCCGCTTTGAAAGGTTGCGAGGGAGAGAGAGGATGAGGGTTATGATTATGATGTGTTTGAACTTTGGAGAGATCTAGAGAAGGTTTATGGGGAGATGCGGTTGGAGAAAATTACGTGATGCAAGACTCTGTATTGCAGGAGATAGACATCTGGATCGATTTTCCCACACGGTGATAGATTCCGAGTGCATGTTGAGCATCTGGATTGTCAGTATGTCTACATTATCTTCGTTGTTCGTTTTTCGTGAAGGTATCTTCGTTTGTGCATGTGAGGCTGAGGCGCTAACTTGATCCTGAAAAATGCACATTCGAACCTCACGTTTGAACCAACTCATCACCTTCTGACACACCGTCATCCATAGCGACATAGCTCATTGGGCCAAACTACATGCACCAAAGCTGTAATTTTCGCATCTCAGGCGCACACCGCCAGGTCTATGCGACGTTTACTAGACGTGGAGCAAACGTCGACCTCTTCACATGCCCCCAACGTGATCAATGACAAACGAAGATGCGGGTCTTCCGGTGACTTATGTAGTAGAAACATGATGTTATTCATTCTAGTCCATTTTCCACTGTCAGTATGTCGTGGTGTGGCAGTGTGGCAGTGTGCATACCCGCGACCTCTTTGTCACTTTCACTTCATTGTTCTCTGAATGCGACTGCTATTATGCAGCACAATAGCTGCACTCGCCCGATTTATTATTGTTGCGCATGAAGACCGCTAACGGTATCTTTGTCTTCTGTCGATTTCCAACGTAAACCTCTGATCTTTTCTGCAACACCTACACTTCTGCAAATTCCTCCTGAACCCACACACGCACGAAATCCGTCGGTGTACATCGCCACTCAAGCCTCGCCATGAATGACATATGGCAGCAAGTCGTGCCGCACCTCGTGCAAAACGACCTATTCTACGCTTTCGGTCTCTACGGTATCGCTTCTTCGCCGCAAGTCGCAAAGCTCTACAAGCCCCTCGTCGAATTGCCGCAGTACAACGCCGGAAATGTTGCAGCTGGCAGCGGTAGTGACAGCGTCTCCGAGCTTCTATGACGGCGTGTCAAGACAGTCGAAGTCACCAAGACACTCACAGCAACAAAGACCAAGCTCGAGAAACAACCCAGCACGGCTACTTCCTGGAAGACGACATCAGCCGATGCGGGCGAGAAGGCCACCGTCACCATCGCTAAAGATACCGCCACGCTCACTCAGACGAGCCTGGAGTACGTCTACAAGACCTTTACGGCGACATCTACGAGTACCAGCACGTACCATCACACCACCACCAAGTTCTATCCTCAGGAGCCGATCACCCAAACCGAGACGGACATCAGCACGTACACGACGACAGCTACATCAACCACGACATCAACAAGCACCATCGACTTTCAGACACGGAGCTCCTGGTCGTATGGATTCCCACACATGCTGTCTAATAAGTGGACTGTCATCATCTGGCTATTGTTCCCATCGGCACTTTGGGGTTGGTGGCACTCGGCCCGCAAGCTTTGGCTGGTAAGTTACATTTGTGAGTTGGGCATGTATGACAAGTGCTAATTCTGTGCAGTATCATAAACAGGACTAGTTTCGGCGCCTCACTGATGAAGCAGCTGCTTCGAGGAATGCCGAGAACACTGCGCTTGAAGGCAGGGTCGAAGCTGAAAACGCCCTCAAAGAACAACGCCAGTCTTACGAAGTGCTCCTTGCGGAAGAGCGAGAGACACACAGACTAGCTCTCGAAACCGAAACGGCCAGCAAGACGCGCACGGAGAACAAACTCGCCAACTTCGCAGACCTGTACCACAGGGTTCACGACGTAACGGTCCAAGAAGATACACTCGACAACGAATCTCTCGCTTCAGTAGAGAAGAATTGGAGGGCGGAGTTGAAATTAAGAGATGAGCGCAAGCAAGCCGAATTTCTGAAGCAATTCTCGAGACTTCAGCAACGAGAAGAGAGTCTTAGCGCTCGTGTCAAGGGCATTGAAGGCCGGCTCACAATACACGCTTTTGAGCAGCAGGATCCGATTATTGATGGATTAATCAAGGACAACGCGCATTTGAAGGGTGAGCGCGATGAGGCGTTTAAAGTGATCGCTGACAGAGAAAAGGCTTCATCCAAGGAGAAATAGTTTGGGTAAGGCTGGCGTACCTCGAGGTATTGCGCCGAGGAGTTTGGGTTGAGATGTTGGTGCTAGGAACGATTCAGCTGAGAGCAGCATGTAGTTTCAATTGATCTTTTGTTTGGCATGCTAGATGTATCCAGCGTACTGTGAAGTGCTCACTGATTATCACGAACCTACTTTGAGACCATACAGACTTCTACTTTAGGTTACGCAGCGATATTCGCTAGGGAGCTACTCACATGCACTGTCTATTTAGTTCAATTGGCACTTTATGTAAGTTCCTGGAGATATTTAACGATTTTTCTACCGCGTGCGCTTCGCATTGTGACCCTTATGCGAGGACGCACAGGCTGCCACTTCGCAATATGTTGCGATACTCACCTAGGAGCTATTCAAATGCATCCAGTTCAAATGATACTTCATAAGGGATCCATAATGTAGTCAGCGTACTGTCTGGCATGTGCTTACTCACAAAGCAAAACTTTCGTGAGGCTATCCAGGCTTCTACTTCACGATATATAGCAACACTTACCTAGGAGCCTCTCAAACATACTCTACACCTCACACGACAGCTCATCCAGTATCCTGAAAGCACTCAACAACCTCTCAATTATGTGGATATGTGCGTAGTCCTCGCAATTCATCCAATGCATACTCATTACCCGATTCGGCCAAAGTACCCGGGCCAAAATCCGCCCTGCCACGTACCAAAACCCCATGAATACGGGTCGCTCGAATCACAGCTGGACCTTTCGGACATGTAGCTACCACGGATTATTGGCCTGGTGCACCGTTTTACCTACTTCTGTTCCAGGGACCCGGTACGGTGTGGATCTGGAGCGACGCAGGCACATGTCTTTTTGGTGCTGTGTCGCGTGTCATAAAGTATCGCTGTGCTGCATGTTTATACGCAGGCCTTTATCGCGTCTTACATATATCAATAATCCGAAACTTGAATAGCGATTATTTACACAACACTAGCCGTAAATATGGCTCCAATGACAACAACAACGACGACGACACCAACTCTCACACAAAACGGGGCGAGGATCGCTCTACAAGCTGCAGAAAGACATGCTCTTGAACTGAATGTACCGATGAGTATCGCCGTGGTAGACGCACACACACATCTCCTGTTGTTCACCCGTATGGACGGCGCAAACGTTACATCCATCAACACTGCTAAGGACATGGCGTTTACAGCAGCCGGCCACCGCATACCAACCTCTTCGTGTAAGCCCGCCTTCCTCCCCTCCCGATGACAATGCTAATGCACATCCAGATCAAGATAACTCGTTGCCCGGCAGCACGACCTCCAGCATCGGCCACTCAATCTTAGGCCGCTTTCGTACGCTCGGCGGCGGCGTACCCATCATTAGCAGCAACGGCGATTTCCTGGGCGCAATCGGGTGCTCGAGTGGAACACCACAGCAGAACGAAGCTGCTGCAAAAACTGGGCGTGATGCAGTCGTTGCGCTCGTTAACAAGGAGAGGTCAGACGAGCAGCTACGACAGGAGACCGAGAGAGTGACGTTTTTGGCGCTCTGGGAGGAGAAAGAAAAGGACGTTGTGAGATTGAAGGAGGAGCTGGAAAGGGGAAGCAAGAGAGTTAAGCTCGATGAGTTTAGGATTCGGAAGAGCAGTCTAAGTAGTGTGCGGAGTGGAGGTGGGATGCCAGGTACGCCTCCTGAAGAAGGAGAAATACTACCGAGTGTCGTGGGAGAGATTGCGTTGGATAGAACGTAGTTTGCAAGGGGACGGTATGCGAAGCAGTGTATTTTCAGCTCCTCCTACTGCTCTCCCATGTCTCATTCATTATACTTGATATCCAACCCAGCGAGATTATTTGCGTTGCGCCACTCAGTCAAAATCTTGATGAAAGCCTGACTTCCGTAACCGTACGTAGCGTTACGAGCCGCAGCCATAGAAGGCTTGCCTTCGTTGTTGTAGTAGCCCGGCGTGCATTCCTTGAAGAAGTCGCCTCGAAGTGCAGTTCCCTTGACGATAGTGTCCGTCCAATTATCTTCCGCTTCCTGAGTGGGTTCGATGGTCCGGATACCGCGCTTCTTGCACTCCTGTATGACGTACGCGAAGTGACGCGCTTGCTCGGCCGTGATGTGCATGAAATTTGGTGTCAGTGCAGCTTGCACTACGGAGACGAAGAAGCAATTTGGTAGTTGACGAGTCGTCCATCCGTGGAGGGTCGAGGAGCCGTCCTTCCATTTGTCTGTTGTTGTCGTACCATTTCGTCCATATATCTCCATACCTGTCTTGTGCGACCACTCGTTGGCGAGCTCAAAACCAGTGGCGTAGATCAGGCAGTCGATCTCGTACTCTTGGCCATTGGCGACGACACCTTTCTCGGTGATGCGCTCGACGCCTTGGCCTTTGGTGTCGACTAACTTGACGTTCGGTCGATTGAAAGTGTCCAGATACTCATCGTGGAAGCAAGGACGTTTGCAAAACTGATTGTACCTTGAAGTTGAAGCCACGAGGTTAGCAAGAGGCGTACACGCAAGTCGCGCACAGCACTTACCAAGGTTTCAGTCCATCGGCTGTTTCCTTGTCCTTCACGACCTCATCAGTCCGAGCTCGTATAGACTCCATCTTCTTGAAGTCGGCCAGTTGCCTTTTCGCAGCGGCTTCGATCGGATTGTTGGGATCCACGCCCGCTGCAATGAGGTCGCGTATTATCTCCGTCCACTTGTCACCAACCATGTCCTCTTTCTCATAGCCTCCGTTGACAAGCGAGTCGAAGTTGTCCATTCTCTCTTTCTGCCACCCGCTCTTGAGAGATTTCGCCCACTCCTCATCCGTTGGACGGTTGCCACGGACGTCGATTGATGATGGAGTGCGCTGGAAGACGTATAATTGCTTTGCCCACTTACCTAGATGAGGTACGATTTGTACGGCTGTCGCGCCGGTTCCGATGATACCCACACGCTTGTCTTTGAGCTTGTTTAGATTGCCGGTCGGATCACCTCCAGTATAGTTGAAGTCCCAGCGCGAAGAATGGAACGAATGACCTTTGAAGTCCTCGAGTCCGGGCACACCGAGAAACTTTGGTCGGTGAAGTGGACCAGCAGCAGGAATAATGAAGCGTGATTTTATCTTGTCACCTCGTGCAGTCTGCGTTCTCCACTTGCCCTCTCCTTCGTCCCATCGCATCTCTTTCGTCTCAGTTTGGAACAGCGCGCGATTGTACAGGTCAAATTTCTCGCCAATCATGCGGGAATGTCTAAGTAACTCGTCTGCACGGGCATACTTCTCGGTCGGCATGTATCCAATCTCTTCTAGAAGTGGCATGTAGATATATGACTCGATGTCGCATTGTGCACCAGGATATCTGTTCCAATACCTGCGATGTTCGTCAATAGCCATAGTCGCATCTGAACGTGATACTTTACCATGTCCCTCCGAAGTCTCCGGCCTTCTCAATTATGCGAAAATTATTCACCCCGGCCTCTATCAATCTTACAGCGACCACCTGCGCACCATAGCCACCACCAACGATGACCACATCTACATCTTCCTCGATGGGGTCGCGTGAAAAGCCTGGTTCGACCCATGGGTCTTTGAGATGGTGGGAGAGCGAGCCGTCGAGCGAGACATATTGCTCGACACCCTGATTCCGAGCCAGGCGTTTATCACGCTCGGCCAGGTACTTTGCTTTGAGAGCGGCAGGGTCGAAGCCCAGAGTCTGATTTTGGGCAATTGTGCCAACCTTAATGTCCACGGGTGACTTCTCTGCTTCAAATTGTGGCGTGGGCACCTCAGCTACTGGAGCTGGTGCGACCGGTCCTCTAGCTGCCATGCTGAGAGTGCTGTATAGCAGTGGTGATTCGAGTTTGACTCTACACTTGGTTGTGGAAGAGTAACACGATGAGGCAAATGGCCTTTGTCCTACATAATCCGAGTAACCAGCCTAGTAGCAGCAATTGCATAGCCGCGGCATGTTGCCACTCATTGATCTCCCCGCCTCAACAATGCCCAAACACGAGTGCCCAATAACTTTCAACATACCACGACACTATGTGGAGCGCAGAGCAGGTGCGAAATCAGCGTCAAGTCACTAGTCGATCTCGTGATTTGCATCCGAGGCCCAATTGCCAGAACGTGGGGTAGCCCGAAGCCACTGCGACTAATACAGCACGACTCGTAGACCGAGCAACGGTCTTCAAAATCATGTCGCACGATAATTCGTGAGGAGCAGGACGTTTGACGCATGTCAATCCTGAATCATCAAGCGGCTACGGAGATGGGATACCAAATCAGCTGAAGAACTTCAGGTCTGGCCCTTACATTGCTTTCGGATGGATCTCTTTGTATCTCTATGTCGTTCTTGTCATGGATAGCGTGCAGTACAACCTGCTGCGAAGCTTCTGGAGTCGTCTGAAAAAAGTGGTGTGTGCAAGATGCCGACTTTGAGTGGTGGGCGAAAGCGAAGATGTGTACTGCTCTTGCTTGTGATTTCGACGCTACTACACTGCCTCACACTGGGAGGTCTTGCGGTGCAGTAGTGTCGATCAAATAGGAGGATCGTTGTCTTTGCACCCAGAATATGTCGAGATATGTTTGTATCTATTGCGTTGGTAATCTTGCGTTAGCGACAAGAAAATGGGAGAATCTGGTGACAGCGTAAGAAACCGCTCATCTACTTGAACCGTGTGGAGTGTGTGAACGTCTTGCCATCTAGTTCACCGTCTACATAGGTGCTGGAAGCCTTCTCAATTACCGATTTTGGCATTGAGTGCGTCCTGAACGTCGACATGATGAGTCGATCACATTCGTAACCCGACCGCGATGCTGCACAAGTCACATGACGGTACCTGGTTTTGTGGGCGAGATCTGTGACGGACATTGAGCAGTGAGCCTCTCGATGCGAAAATCTGACCCCTTGTGCGCATGGACCACTTCGCGCAAGCGAACAGCAGCGGGAACGTGGTCACTTGCACTCTCGATCGACAATCTTAGCTCGACCCGGGACACTGCGCGCCTCTCAGCAACAACACCGAAACCCAGTGATGCGAAAAAGACTGGGTGACATTATCGAATGGCTATGGCGAAACGACGCGGCGCAGAAACACTCCTAGCCAGAGTGCGCAATACGAGCGGTGCTTGGGCTAGAGTTGCTGACGCCTCATCTCCGTAGCCGCCCGTGCGGGTGTGCTCAGGGGACCCTGATGAACGCTTTTCTATTCGGTGTCGTGTGATTGCTGATTGTGATTAGAGTCGCGCAACTGTGTCAGCTAAATACACGGCACACAATAGTAGGCGTCACAGAGCAAAGCGGGGGGCAATTGTGAAGTCATCATTCGTGAATGCGTCAATTCGAAAGAGGATGCAATCCCCTAGTGGTGACACAGGGGACAAGAAGCGTACAAGAAACGTACGATACAGAAGAAGCGAAACAAGTCCAGTGCAAACAATGCGGTCGTTCTCCAAGCCACCCGTGGTTGTAAAGAATCCTCCCATGCACAAATCCCAGTTCGGATTTGCTCTCTTATGCCAGATCGCAACCGACAATACCGTCGCTGAAGGAGCAACCGATCTCAGAGTAGTTGGGCGAGGTGAGGATCTCAGCGTGGCCGGTCTGGCCAGCGTAGTTCCAGCCCTCGGACGCGCCCTGACCGCAGTCGGGTAGGAGAGAGCTGATCTCGCAAAGCCATCCACCGACGAAAGCGTGCTTGAAGTCGGCCATGGAGCTGATAGGGGCAAGGACCTGGCCGTACGTTCCAGCGTTGAGCTGATGCGACATGGTACCAGGGGAAGATTGAAGGCACTTGAGGGAGTTCGCCTCGAGCTTGGAGCTCTGTGTAAGGGGCTTAAGGCCGAGCTTCTGGCGGTACTCGGAGACGATGGCCATGTAACCAGTGTTTGACGCAGGAGGAGCGGGCTCCGGGGCAGGTTCAGGAGTGGGTTCGGGAGTGGGCTCTGGCTTGGGCTGCTCGTAGACGGGAGGAGGGGTGGGCTTGGGCGCCTCGGGAGTAGGAGTGGGCTCTGCGGGCACCTCGTACTTGCTGGACGGCTCTACGTAGACGCTCGTCACCTCAGCAGGAGCAGAGTAGATCGGGGTGTAGATCGCGGAAGGTGTGGGTTTCGGGACCTCGTAGCCCTCGGTCACGTAGACCGTCTCGACAACGGTCTCGACAACGACGTGGACGTTCTTGACCACCTTAGGGGATCCTTGACCGTAGCTGGGAGCAGCGATGGCAGAGCCGGCAAGGGCGGCGATGGCGAAAGTGGCGCGCATTTTGGTAGATTTATTTGGGTTGTTTGTAAGAGGTAGAAGTAAGTGACTGATCCGGTTCGACGGGAGTAGTTTGGGTTTTTGGTGAAGTTGTTTGGAAAGAGCGTTGTGTGCCGAAGGGCGGTAGTGAACGTGGTGTCAATGAAAGACTTTGTGTAGAGAATGACTGGGTGTCGAAACCTGGAAGTCGCAGACCTGAAGCGGAGAGAGTGGATGAAAGTAAAGGGAACGAGGGCCTATATACCGATTGGGCATATGAGCGCCTCGCGGCGCCGTGCAGGCTGGAAATGAAAGCGAGTGCCACTGCGTCCGCTATCCCCCCGGTCTCCACAAATGCCCTTGTGCCTGGCACTAGCGAACCCTACGCGAAATTTAACTTCTCATTAGCGCGAAAGAATCCTTTCATTTCCTTTTTATGCCGGTCGACGCAGATTGTTTGATCTCGGTGTGTGTTTGACAGTCTACATAATTTCGAATCGTACACAATGGTGAATGTCACTGGCTAAAGCATTCAGCACAATGTATCGAATGTTGCTTTGTTACCTTGTCATTTGGTTGAAAATATCCTTTGTGTGTGTCTTTCCTTTCGATGTGGGCGCTTCTTTGATGACATGCATCGACAATCAGGGGTAAGAAGCGACGATCGTCCAGCTACTGCAGGGGTCGTATGGGCTAAGCGCACACATTTGGTAACCTAGGCGAGGATCTAGAGCCATAATTGGTCAGACAACACGGACTTCCGAATAACACTTTCTGCCTATTGGCTAAGGCTCGTTTTTCTCCTGGGCTCGGACAGGGCTATGTTTCGAATGTTGTTCTCAGGCACAATTTTGTTCCGTTTTGTTGAAGACGGCTGTCGTGTAAACACACACGAGGATGCCAAATCATTCTTGTCAGTCCCAGTTTCAGGTTGGTGCTGCAACAGCTGCGTGATCCGAGCACTTAAAATGCAGGCCGCCAGAATGATCTTTGCAAACTGGTAAAAGTCGAGATCTGTCGAGGTGCAAGGATTCCAAAGGGAAGAGAAAAGATCGATCGTTTCGAAACCTTACACCGTACGGGGAAGTGAGGAACCATCTTGGCCTGTGGGACAAGAGAGCCGCCACACTTGCTTCACTGGCGTGTGTCCATCTGCTCACACGACAGCGCGCTTCATGACACTCGGCCGTCGTGTCACCGCCAGCTACAACATTTGGGCGCCACGTGTAGGGCACAGGTTTCAGCTCGAGTTCTCCGTTCTTGGTGCAGACCAGCTCATCGAATGGCTCATCTCATCGCTCAATAACGGACTGTTCGATCGGAACAGCGTCATCTCCTGACTTGCGGCTCTGCAAGGTAAGACCTCCGGAGACAAAATGAGGGGTTTGCAAGGAGCGGCATTGCTGTGCAATCTTCTACCCGCTACAGGACATTCTTCTTATTTCAACTTCGTCTCATAAGAGATGAAGCTCCGAAGCGCTGCCGTCTTGTGCCCGTAAATCCAAGAATCAAGATGCAGAATGAAGTCGGCGGTCTGGATGTCTTTGGGCTCTCAACGCAACAAGAACGCTTGCGCGTCCCAGCTGCGGTGTTGATGGAATTCGACTGAGCACTGCAGGATACCCATACATATTTTCTTACTCGTGCCTTTCACGTGTTGGTGCGTTCTTGGGCTCGGTGTCGTGCAACACGTCTTCAAACTGCTGTCTTACTGCCAGCTACGCACGAAATTACAGCGGTTAGTGTTCCACGTGTGCACCCTTAATCCTCTCAGAGCCTCAATTTGCAGAAAAGCCTGCTGCTCTGCGACATATAGTATCCGCTCGTACAGGCAGTAGAGCCAAGCAGTCGTACTCTGTGTGAGAGCTGACATCGCACGTGGACTTCGGACGAGATGGCTTGGCCTCGTGGGCGTGTCGCAGATCACCAAATCGTTGGGAGCAACGGAAGCGTTCCTGGCCAGGCCGCAGATTCTGACAATCATCTATCGATAAACCCGATAAGATACCAACGGTAACGGCAACGGCACCCGACTCCAAAGCATATTCTCACATGCCGTCCAGTTGCCGCTGAAGAAATCCACATAACAGACTTGCTGTATGCATGCCCTAAAGGTAATGGCGAATGGGAGGCCAAAGGTATGAAAATTCTGACTACTCTAGTCGGCAACGACGCCCAAATGCCCCGCACGTAGTATTCCTCGATCGCGATCGACGATGCGCATGTAGTCGGGCACTCAATGAGCAATTAACCAGCGGATGTAGTGGTGCGAGGACTACGTGCACATCGCATTATTTCGTGTATCAAACCTTCTTGTTCGCGTAGTCATGGAACATAGATCCGTTTGACGCCTGAGTAAACCGCCGAGTGTCTTGAGGTCCGTCAGCGCCAGGTGCTGCGAGAAGTCTAGCACAATTCACGGACTCAAAAGCCACTCGTAAATTATAGTGAGCTGTCCGTCTCCAATACTCTTCAGTAGAGCAAGAAGTACATACACAGCGTGTTAGAAGTGTACACTGTACTCCAAGGTATGAACTCTCGGTAGAGTTCTGCTGAGGTGATCGATCACGTATTCTTGCGGCAACTGGCACCACTGGTGTCGGGCCATCCAGATTTGTCACAACTCGCAGCCAAATCAACATGATTCAATCACATTCAACCGAAGTCCATCATCATGTAGACGTCAGCAACTTGGCTCGGGCAAGAGGAGCGGAATTGTGCGCATAGCGTTCTTGGGACTGATGTTCTCGAACACCGTTCCCCAGTACGAACCCGATCTGAGCCCGGTGCCTGAACATCACTGCAACGTTCGCCGACCTTCCGAGGTTGCATCCCCACTAGGTGTAGAATTCACGTGCTTGACACATCAAGCTTTCACCTCGACATTGACTTTCCGGGACGGATGCAGGAACGCTGGAAATGCCAACACACCACCAGCGCCTCAAGAAACGCTGAGTGGCTCAATTTTCGGCCCAACATGTTTTTCTGCCTATTTGGGCCGAATAGCTTGTCTTTTTCCTCCACTCCAGCGCCACTGGTGGTCCCACACACCTTGGGCCCAGACACGACGTCTCGTCATCGCGACGCACGCTCGAGTTTTCGTTCCTTACGCTAAGGTACACTTTCCTCAGCGCTCATGCAGACTAAGAGTTGACGGCTCATCCCCGAACCGCTCAGCAGCCGCCAATTTGTCTAATCTGACCAATCACGCCTGCGTGCGAACGAAAGCGAGCGAAAATGCCAGGAATTGTTGGAACACTAACAAAAGCCTTTGCTGACGTGGTTATGCTGCATCTGCCGCCGTTGAAAGGTAGTGTTTTGTTTAGTTTCGAAAAGAAAATCGGAGACGCGTGGAGCTACGTCGGCGTCGAGACCTGTCAGCTAAAATGAACCTTGTGTTTCTAGTCTCTTTGTGTGTTGCTGACCCAGATAAAGAGCACAAGGTACGCCGGCCATGGAGGGACTCGAGCTCATCACAATCCTTCCTTCCAATCTTTACACTCTTTGTTCAGTATAGCCTTGTGCTACTACATTCATTCTCTCCATTGCGAACCGACTTCGATACAAGGTTGCACAAATACCATACTCGACTTCACTCTCCCTCCCTCCAAATCAGACAATCATTAGCAACCACTGAAACGACACTGTCATTCCTTCCAGTCTCGTCATAAACATGCTTGCCAAATACACACTCCTTTTCGCGGCCATGCAGGCCGGTCTTGCCGCAGCCATCGGCAATTCCGTTGTCTCCAACCGCTGCGACCATGACGTATATGTCTTCAGCGTCAGCAAGAACCAAGCCGCTCCTTCTGTCAAGATCCCTGCTCGCTCGCAGTGGAAGCAAGCTTACAACGCTTGCGATGGTTGCGCTACGTCTCTGAAGATCAGCAATACCGACGCCATCGTCGCCGGTGCCCACACTCAGCTTGAGTACACCGTCGCTGGAGGCCAGCTTTGGTACGACATTTCTCTCGTCGATTGCGCCAAGGGCCAAGACGGTTCGTCCTGCCCTGGTTGGAACAAGGGCCTGGCTATCAACACCACCGAGTCTGCCTGCGGCAAGACTCAATGCCAGGGCTCCACCTTCTGCACAGCCTCAGCCTATTTCGTCGATACTCCTCTTCTCAAGCTCGGTACTGCTGAGCCTGTCTTCACCTGCCCCGGTGCTGGTCTTGGCATGGACCTCGTCTACACCCTGTGCTCAGACGAGGCCCCAATCAAGCGCAGCATCGCTGGCCGCTTGTCTGTCAATGCCATGTAAATGGTCGAACAAATTTTAACGTACCGCTGGACGTCCGTCATGTGGACATGATATCATGAACTGTTACGAAATTCAGCAGCGCTGGTCAGACGCTTGCGGTATTCTGCGCTGGAGTGCGCGGTTCGATATATTCTGGGGACCCATCTTTCGTTCGTAGATACCCTTTTGGTTACGGGTCGCATTGTGCTCGGAGCCTCCCTCTTCTTCACACGGTTACGGGCCGCCTTTGTGCCCGGAGCCTCCTCTTCTTCAATGTCAAAAGTTCACTCTTTATCCAGACGTGCTTTCAGCTCCGTGTATCCTTGGTGTGATGTCACCATTTGTTCATGTGTTCATGAGTTGGAATCCGTTTCCACAGCTTGCGCAGCTCAGACAAAGGGCCCCACAAGCGCTGCCAACCCCATCAAATTCGCCAGAAACGAACCCGTCGCTCTTCGATCTTCGCTGCCGGCGTTGGTACTCGAGGCTGTTGACTGCCTGATGCCACCACTCCTCGGGACACCGAATGTTGCAGCTGAGGTTGCTCCCCACTCGGGCGTAGTCGTAGTGAAAGATCCTCCCACAAAAGTCGTCGTCATGTTCCCAATGACCAGAGTCGTAGACTGATCTTGAACGTTGATAGAGATCGGAACACCATTTACCGTGATCGCTTGTCCTGGAGCAAGAGTCTGGCCACTGAAGACATACTTGGTCGTGCCTTCAACGACAGTGGTAGTGATCTTGACAGCTTCCACGCTGCTGATCGTCTGTGATTGATGAGCAGCCTGCGCTTGCGCCGGCAATGTAGTTGTCTGATCACCTGCAACCAGGACTGCAGAGCCGGAAGAGTCCACTTTCAAGACTATTGGTACGTTGTTGATGGTGGTCGACACTCCCACTTGAAGTGTTGCAGCGTCTGCTACGAAGCGATAGTTCACAACAGATGAAAGTGTGACAGGTTTGCCGTCCATGGTCGCGACTCGAACGCTAGTGACGGGGACGGGTCGCAATGTGACTCCATTGAAGGTTATGGAGGGCGGCGGAGTAGCTTGTGGAACCACATCTACAGGCGCAATCGTCACTTGAGGCTGCCTGCTATACGAAACGATGTTGGTCTCTAGTGGCAAATTGTTGGAGGGCGCTGCTGCGGCAATCGGAGACGAAAAACCCCCTCTAGTCACTCCCACCGGTGGCGGTCGCACATTACTCGGAGCAGGTTGACTCTGCGTAAGCTCTTCCCATCCATCTGCCGAATGTTCAAAATGTATACCCGCGGCAGAAGATGCTACTGGTTTCGCTGTGTTCAGGAAGGACGCTATAACCGACCCGACATCAGGTCCCACTGACGCGGTGGCTCTGTTTTCCGGACCGCGAGCTGAAGTCGTGACTTCGAATCCATCCTCTGAGATCTCTGGGTGTGGCCTTTCTGCTCGCGACTCCGTAAACGGCAGTGGTGGCCACGGATCTTCCTCTGTCGGTGGCTGGGATACCGTGGGGTCCCAAGGAGCAGTTGTCGTCTGATTGAGCGGTGCTGTGGCGTTATGTCAGTATGCTCGACAGATAGCGAATACGAGTGGAAGGCTCGAACGGGACGCAATCGTAAAGCTTAGACCTACTATCTCGGACTGCAAACGCTGACACGCAGATCACAGATGCTAGAGCCTGTTGTACATGTAGGAGCCGCATATTGCTAGATGAGACACCCTCAGGAATTAGAGATGCTGGTGAAAGCCAAAAGTCATGAAGTAGAAGTTGAAGGTGACAAACGGGATCGGCGCAAACAAGAGCGCATGATACCGAGCCTTGACGATCAGCTCAGGCGCTCAGGCCCGTTAAAGGAGGTGATACTGGTTGGCTATGCGCACAGGCGGATCCTAGTCATGGACCACGGTCCAACTTCACACCTCGCGTCGACCGTCAAAGGTCGTGTGCGCGTTGCCGTATGCTTCCTGAAACTGTGCTTCCTGTACTTTCGTGAACATACAGGCATGACCATCTATGCGCCTTGAAGCCACGCCTTTAAACGTCTGTCAACCCCTTCATCGTGAATCGCAACGAAGGAAGCCGCCCGCCTCATCACGACGGCCACAGCCACGTCCCGACGTGCCGTTACGCGAAAAGTACCAACACGGAGCAAGGCTGAAAGGAGTGCACTAAAATCCTTCGAATCCTCCCGGCGAAATGAGAGAATCTCGAACGTCGATGCCAATGAAATGCGCTGCTTGATGTGGAAGGTGTTTGTGGGGATCACAAGGCGAGGGCTACCGTAGCGCGGAGATGGGACCCTGCTGTGGCCTCGCGTCCAGATTCGGACGTCACGATGGTTCAATGTACCTCCACGCACCGCATCAATTCTGCGCGAAGATTCTAAATCTTATGTACCTTATGTGAAGGTGTTGCCTAGGAAGTGGCAAGCTGTCTGGTTTCTAAACTTGATCTGCTGGCACATCACGAGCACAGTGGATACTTTAAGTGCATCTGCGTCTTCAATGTTTACCTCTGCGAACAGGCTTTCAAGAGATCACTCGGATGGTATCTGCAGAGATCATCAGCATGTTGGGCAAAGTGATGGTTTCGGCACGCGTCGGGCGACCACGTCTATACGAGGTGAGGGAGCAAGCACACGGCCAACACCAGCAAAGTCACGGTCAAATTCATGGACGAAAGGTTCTTCCCATTGCGATACTGAATGAGTCTGCACCAATGTTGACGTCTTTGAAGTACTCCGCGATCATGACCATATTCTCTATCCCATTGCGCACCAATAACGCTACATGCCCCATGCGCCACGAAGCCATATCAAAATTCTTCGTTTCCTCCTCCGATGCTAGCTCTCCAAACACTCACCCTAAAAGTCCGCAACATTGACGTTCCCAAACTCTTCCTCGAGGTCACGCATGGTGCGGAACTCGCGAAGAGGACCATTCGGGTTGACCAGACCGGTGGCAGGAGCTGTACGGTTGCGGCCGCCACGCTGACCGATGATGACGGTGTTGGGCTTGACTACCTCATCCTCGATGCCATCGATTTCGCCAACCGACTTGACGAGGCTGAAGTCTCCCGAGATACCACTTGGCTCTTCGTACATCTTGAAGAACGGGAAGCCGCTTTTTGCGTAGGTCTGAGCAGTGACTGGGTTGGTAAGGGGGTTGCTGCCGGTCACGGCCTTGTGGACAGCAGAGTTGAGGACTTGGACGTTGAACACGATAGTACGTTTTGGGAGCCAGTCTTCGCCCTTGTCGTCCTCATGGATGACTTGCTTGATCTTGCCGCCAGCTGCGATGCTCATCTCGTGAACGGGGGGAAGGGGGGAGCCACCACCTCGGAGACGAAGAACCAGGTGGATTTCCCCCTTCCCCACCCCTTCGGAATGTTATAGTGTTTCACTGTCAGACGATCTTCAAGCTGTTTCCCCTCGAAGACCAGTCGTTGCTGGTCACGATAGATATCCTCCTCTTCTTGGATCCTGCACTTGAGCATTTCGATCGTGTCTGTGGAGCTGGCGTCCAGAGTGATGCGCTTGCCTGTCAAGGTTATGATGACAAGAATGTGACCGGTGCCAGGTGTCGGCTTTATCCACGGAGTAGAGTATGTGTAGTGGATCGTCTGGGCCTGTAGTCGCTCCTCGTACGGCGTGACTTCGACCTGGATGCCACCTGCAGCGTCTCGACCGGTCACCTGCGCCTCGACAGAGTGACCACTACCAAAGGGCATGGCCACAAATTGGCGGACCATTCCATCAGCTGTGGCAATGCCGTCAAGCCATCACTGACCAGGAACCACTATGTAATCTTGTAGACTGGAGCCCTTGGCCTGCTTCTTCTGGCGACGGAGCTTGGTTGCGGCGTTCTCGACGGCGGGTTCACCAGATATGGCATTGACGCCGCCGACGTAGATCTTGATCATGTAGTCTTGACGGGTCGCCTCGGAGAAGTCGATCCACATAGCCTCAGATTCTACGCTATGGTCAGTACATCGATGCAGAACCACGATGGGCGTCGCTTACGATACATGGGGAAGAGCAGACCGCCCTTGGCCGCCATCTCCGGGGTGAGCTTGTTGGCATATCCTGAGACGGGCTTGAGAGGGAATGCGCCAAGATCGGGAGGAAGATGGGACATTTTCTTGCTGTCTGGGA
>Ga0265797_10002098_pt1 | contig 34212 bp, 32 predicted proteins | sample P2T30metagenome_FD_192433 | JGI IMG/M metagenome (GOLD analysis project Ga0265797, IMG submission 192433) | Plant litter microbial communities from East Loma Ridge, Irvine, California - P2 T30 | ecosystem: Environmental > Terrestrial > Plant litter > Unclassified | place: USA: California...
AGCTAGAGTAGAACTCAGCAAAAACTACTCTCCAGAATCCGTCGATCTCTTCTCTGAAAAGGCCCAAGAGTACAAGGCGAAGCGTAAGGCACCTGAGTTGCTTACGTCTTCCGGGCAGCTGAGCTCCGAGGACGAAGCATCTTTCCCGTACCTCTCGAGCAGGGACACTGAGGAGCCTCAGGTAGGTGATGGCGCTTGCTCAATTGCACATTCACCCACTAACCCTCGTGAACAGGTGGCCTCCCCGGTTGTGAGCGAGCCACAGCGACCGTTACCGTTGCCGAGTCCGCCATCGACTAGCGATGAAAACGATGGGCAGCATATATCCCGTGGAGACCCGGAAGCACTAATTGCCAAGGCCTCGCGGGCATATCAGCTGCTACTGGGATTTACGAAGAACATGAAGACAGAATGTCCCTCGTGCAACAGCAAATTCTGTCTGAATGCATACTCTGATGCTGGACAGCGAAAGATGAAGATTGTCAAAGAGCTCTACCAGGAAAGCCGCTCCGAAGTCATGGATGACTATGAGCCTGGCCAGGCCCCAGATTCATTGACAAAGCAGCTTCCGGAAGTCGAAGGCTGTTGAGCAAAACATCGAAGAAATAGAAGTCGGAACAAGACTCGAGCTGTGCACTTCATTCGCGTACAATTGCGTTAACCGACTACCTGATTGCATCTGCTTGCTTATGGTCGAAGCAACTCCGACGATATCGACGCATGCGGAAAGTGACCTGCGCCGCTGGTAGGAGGCTCATGCTTTTGCTCACAACACCATTGGCTTCCCTCAGATAGCCTACATCGCAAACAATTCCTATTCACATGGTTCTCCTTTCCCATTTTCCTGCAATGCCGTACCGCGTACTAGCCCCCGGTTGTTTGGTTGTGATCCAATGGCTTATGATTACGGTCCATCTCGGAACTTGGATGTCAACTGTGTTCCTCATCGTCTCGGTTCTGCTAACACTCGAACCTCAAAGTAGGCCTGCAGGAAATTCTGTCCCAAAGATCAAGTAGCTTCTGCACCAGCTCGAGACACAAAACAGCATCATATCTGTTTTTTAAAGTGCAGTTCTAGCGTGATTCGTACGCATACCATTCATCCTTGAATCTCATGATGCGGCATAGCGATGTGTTGGCTCCAGGCGTCCTGAGTCTCCATTTGCTTGTTGCATCCCGTGTGCACACACATCTTCCGACTTGCGCTCAAGGAGCTAGAGAGGAATAGCTTCAAATTATGCTGACATGCATAGTAAGGGCAATGGAAGTCATGTTTGCCCTTTTCGTTTTCGACCAACGAGCTGGAATCCCGATTGAAATATGGAGTCTGGCGACCGTGTTGATGAAGTGTCTGGTGCGAATCGCTTGTGGACTCGATGTGAGAAGATTCTGACGTCCGGGGCTGCTGATCTGAATCTTGCTGTGTTGACTCGTGGTTTAGGTCCATGGCGGTCGTCGTCGATAGGAGCCAGGCTTGATCGCCGGCATTCTGCTGCTGCAACGCCTGCTGCATTGATAAGTTCCTCTGGATTTGCGCTCCGATCTGTTCCAGCCTTCGCGCTGCGGCCTCCCGAGCATGCTTTGCTTTCGAATCATGTTTGATATCGCTCACGGCACTAGTGTTTGGGCCCGAGGATTTTGAGTTGATCGCATCGTTCGCGCCGTCCTTGGCAGCTGCTTCAGATGCGTGGTAGTATGATTCGTGTGGTTCATCCTGGACCTTATATGAACCCTCTCGAAATCTTTCGGACTCCGGACTCATCTTAGGGCAAGTGGACAACCATTCGCTTGGATCAACATGTCTCCTTTGAAACCAATCGAAGTTCTCTTCCACGGCCCTCAAAGCCGAGGCATTGGCTTGACTCCGAAAACTGTTCTCACGAGCGTATAAAGCCGGCATCGACTTAAGTATTTCGTCCGATCGACTTCCATCATCATGTCGAGGTACAGCCGTCGTCTGTGATGAACTGCCCACCTGCTTTGCCATTCGCGGGTCTTGAAGTTCACGCGCTACGCCGGCTAGAGATGCCCGGGCAAGATTCCTCGCCGACCTTGCCACTCGATTTGGTAACAATGTCGTTTCCTGTGCAGTCATGGTGATAGCCGCACCTCACTCTGAGCTGTCTGTAGTCGAGACGAGCAGCCGTCAGAGCAATGGCCTGAGGAGATTGGATACTATTGTTCCATGGCATGTCTGCACATGAGCAGAAGATTTGGGCTAAGCTTGAGGTTAGGGTTCGGTTCGGTACGGATGACACGGAACGCTATAGGGCTTTGCGGCGGCATACATCGGGATGCCACTACTCCTTCCGGCAAGTTTTACAGTCGACTTGAGAAGCTGCAGTCCGGATTCAACATGCGCAGAGAAAATTTATGAGTGTGGTCACCGACTGGGAGGGACTGCCTCAAACCTGTGCGTAGCCATGACTAGCTACCGATCCTGTGACAGAACTGCCGTGCAAGATCTAACCCTGAGGTGCCACTTGCTCTATACGATGTTGAGCGGTTATGGATCCGGTCAACAAGCTACTCGCCGGACAGACCCTGCACGACTTCATCACTGCCTCGGCAGGTTGTGATTTGTGCGATCCTATACTAGCTCTACGGACTTGGTCTCAGTAATGGGACATCACAGCCCGAGCCCGCATATGGGTTCCGACGTTCTTATATGGAAGTCCTCGCGATCTGATTCATGTCAACATCAATCTGCAGGTGGTTCCTTTGGAATTCATGCGGTCACCACTTGGTCAGATTGGTAGACTGCTGCATCCCGCACTGCAAATCGGCGACCGGTCTGGCAACAACCTACACGTTCTGATCCAGCAATCCCCAGTATGCAAGTCAGGTCAAAAGAAAGCGAACCGCCTCTCACTTCGAACAATCATTCGACGCTGCTAACTCCGGGTGCCACAGTTACAAGAGGGTCAAATCGTGGTGAAACGCACCATCGGTCTCGGTATCGCACAGCCGAGCCCTGCTCCACTCATCAGCCCCTTAGCGGTTGACCTCAGCGGTCAGCCATCTTCAGATAACGACCCAGACCTTTCTTGAAACGCTACTTCGATGAACATGACCGATGTGTACATATCAAAGACTTTGTCAGCAGTAAAATATCCGCGGCTTGAAAACTGCAATCACATTCACTGGCAATTGGATTTCAACTTCACGGCAATTTGTTTCGCGTCGTGAGTAAATTTATGGATGGTCTTCACATGCTACACCAGTGAAGAGAACTTCCTTCCTGCTGATCAAACACTCTGTGATCCGTTGAAGCGGCTTGGAACTGCACGCTCCATACGTCAGGGACGCTGACCAACAAACTACACCCCTGAGTCAGACGTCTCGAACTGCAGCTCCACCTTTGGAATGCACGCTATGCTTGTAAGTAGTCCACGATGCTTCACCATTCGTCGAACCGAATGCTCCTAGTGCCGAGATTCCAAGGCATCGTCTCGAACACTGCGGGTCTGGAAAACCCGGTGCACGCCTGGCGATAAGGTATGTTTCATACAGCACTATTTGGAAACCCACAACGATTGAAGTATAAGACTTGCAAGTTCGCCTCCTTTCCTTTCTTCTTTTACGACTTTCACTTTTCCGTTCGTCAGGCATCACACGGGCAGTCTTTCTTTTTGCTTCTTCTTTCTCATCTTCATCGACCCGCCGGACGGACAACATCTATCTCTTTAGACACCGTTGATCGGGTCTCAAGTCAATCATTACAACAAACAAGCCCTCACAACTCGACTATCAAACCACCACATTCAGCAGCAAAGATGAAGTCGACCTTCCACAGCGCCATCTTGGCTTTGGCACTCTCAGTATCTGCCGCACCGGTCGAGAAATATTCATCAGCAAATAAGGGCGTACACTCATCAACACACTCTCTTGTTCCCAGAGGCGGGCCCTCGGGCGATAAGTGGTACGATGAATCATATGGTCCCCCAGTGTTCTTCGGAGACGAGCCTAGCACATCCAAGAGTCCTGCTGGCTACCAGGACGGCGATGACGAGGAGTCTTCGTCTTCGTCTACGCACTCCGAACCTAGCAAACCGTCTGGACAGGAAAGTGATGTAGCTTCGTCCTCTGGCATTCCGCTTTTCGGCGGCAACAAACCCAGCACTAGCAGCAGCAGAGCTAGCAGTGCCCCCAGCACACATACGAGCAGCACCCACACGAGCAGCATGCACACCTTTAGCACACACACCAAAGCCACCGCCAGCAGCACGCACAAAAGCAGCAAAACTCAAACCAGCACCCCAATCCACAAGTCCAGCTCCCGCAAATCCAAGAGCGACTCTCACCACACCAACTCTCACAAGAGCAACTCTCACAAGACCAAATCCCACAAGACCAAATCCCACAAGACCAAATCCCACAAGACCAAATCCCACAAGACCAAATCCCACAAATCAATCACCACCACCAACCACGACGACGATGACGACGACGACCAGACCCTCGCCCCAGCCCGCCACGTAACGCCCAACTTCAAATCCTACATCGCCAAAGCGGGCACCCTAATGTTCGGCATGCAAAACCCAGTCTGCAGCGCCGTGACCCTCATCTTCGCCCGCGGCACGACCGAAAAAGGAAACATGGGAACCTGCGTCGGACCCGACCTCGCCGCCGAACTGCGCAAGAAAATCCCCTCCCTCTCAGTCCAAGGCGTCGACTACCCAGCCAACTCCAAGGGCAACACACGCTACGGCGCCTCCGGTGGGCCGTACATGGCGATGTTGGCGAGGGAGGCGAGAAAGCAGTGTCCGGACACGAAGATTGTGTTGGCGGGGTATTCGCAGGGCGCGAGGGTGATTTACGGGGCGTTGGAGAAGACCGATCGGCCTTTTGATGGCGAGGACGTTGCTGCTGTTGTTGCTTTTGGGGATCCGTTGAACGGCCGCGAGAAGGCTTACAAGGGTGTTGACAGGGACGATGTGCTGCAGGTTTGTGGCGATTCGGACGACAGGTGTCAGCGTGGAGAGGTGGATCACTGGGTCCACGGCGGACATGTCTCCTATGGCAAGTCGGCAGAGGATGTTGCTGAGTGGATAAGGAAGAAGGTGGAGTGAATGTCTTTGGTGGAGGACCGGAGGACTTTGTAATTGTTACGACGTTTCTGAGCATGATCTCGGAACTACACATGATAGAGGAATAGAATATCTTGTTCTGTTTTATGCATGCATCTGAAGAATGGCCTGAAATAATACTCATCGAAAACCTCATAAAAACAATGATTGTGCAAGACATATGTAGTAGCAATTGGTTTTGATGTATGTATGTCATCTATCGTTAAAATTTCTCGTATTTCACATCGTGAGTAAGCGAGCACTGTTCTTGGTTCCCAATCCGTCATCACGAGGTGTATCTCGCCTCGGCAGGGGCGGCCCAACGTCCATTCTATTACATCACCATCACTCGGCCCTGTGTGCCTCACCAAACTCTCTCACTCGGCAAGAACCATGCGCAACATGGCAGTAAACTGCTCTGACATCTTAGGTAGCTCCTCGATAACAGGCTTGATCGGCTCGCCGGCCGAGCGCTTGAGCAAATCTCTTTGACGGCCTCTCCTCTTGCGCTCGGCTTCGATGGGATCCGCATCGTCATCTTCGTCGCTTTCGCTCTCGGTGTCGTCGTCGTCGGCCATGTCGAGATCCTGCAGATCCATGGCGTTCAAGCCGAAATCTCCAGGTTTGAAAGTCGACGCGAGCCCGCCCATGCCGCCATTGCTGGCGTTGGCGTCGCCGCCGGAAGCCATTTTCTGGCGAGTCTTGTCTTGGTGCCACTTTTTGCGGGCCATTTGCCAGCGGATGAGGGAATTGATCTCGCGTACGACTTTGTCGCCGTCAACCAGCTTCATGTCCAGAGCGCCGAGGAAGAGGGCGTTCATGTCGAGCTTGCCACCGGCAGGACCGTTGCGCAGGAAGTCGAGAATGTTCTCGATCCAGTTCATCAGCTTGTCGAAGAGGCCGTTGTCGTGCAGGTGCACCTCGTGAACGAATTTGTACAAGTCTTCTTCATGGCGGGCGCAGAGGTCGATAAAGGATTGCACTGTCTGGTTAGGGTCGGCGCTGACGTCTTGTCGCTGGGCGCGCTCTATCGTTTGGATGGCATCGTCGATGAAGCGTGCAAAGTCTGTGACACTGTTGTATACGTTTGCACTCTTGTACACGCGCACAAGAGGCTCGTAGAAGATCGTGAAGAGGTCGCGGAAGAGGTAGAGTGTTGTAGGTTCCTCGATCATCTCGAGCATCATCTCCTTGTCACGCTTGCGAGTGTAAAGCTTGAGTAGTTGTTTCAAGCGGGCGAAGAGCTCTGCGCCTTGACGCATGGATTCGTCAATGTGTTCGACGGCGTTGTTCCAAGCCACATATGCGTTGAACGTCTGGCCGATTTGCTCGGAGGAAAGTGCTGGCACAATGTCGTCGGTTTGCATGATCTTGACAAGCAGGTCCACCTGCTCGACTTCCGCTTCTCTTCTGATGGCACTCTTCTCTTCCTCGCTTGAGTAGGTGAAGTTCCTGATTTTTGCACACAAGATGTTGTCGTCAACCTTGACAGTAAGTGTCTCAATCGATTTTTGTATGCTCCGAACACCGTCACCGATGGCGAAACCAAACATTCTCTGCAACAGACTCTTCGCACCAAGCGGTTGCGCCATGAACAGGTCAAGAACACCCTTCATGACGGCTGCAGGATTAGTGAAGCGAATCACCTGCTTCAGTGTGCCGTAGGGAACCAATCCGTGTATCCGCTTCAGCTGACCAAATAGCTCCGGGCTGTTGTCCTCTGCAAGGAAGAGATGATAGAGAGTAGCTGCGATTTCTATTCGCAGCCATTCGCACACCTTTCGGTACTCGGGTTGTAGCTCGCTGATGCTGTTCTTGATCTTGATCTCACCAAACAGATTCCGTAGCCCGTTCTTCTCAATGACCGTCCGACGGAAGCCCTCCATGTGCACGTCAAGCTCTTTGGCACGCTGACTGGCAATCTCGAAGAACCTACGTTGCTCTTCCATGCGCCTCTCATCCATTTCTTTTCTTCTTGCAATATCGTCAAGCTCTTCGCTGGTCAATTTCGTCGGGTCGGCTGTGAGGAATTCTGTCATTGCTTTGCTTTGGGCAATGTTCTCATTGTGGAGGAAGTTTCGGAGGAAGGCTCTGAGCGACACTCGCTGGTCTTCCCGAACTAGCATGTGACCTGTAGCAGGCGACGATGATCGTGGTGTGGCGGTACTGGAATCTATACTTGGGCGCGGTGAAGCAGTGCTCGGTGTGATGGAAGCCGCACGCTTGTGAGAAGAAGCACTGCTACCACCCGTCCATGAGGAGAGATACGAACGGAAGCCGCCAGACTCTGGGACGGGCTCATGAGCCGCTGGAATGGGTTCTTTCGTCGAAATCGAAGACATGCTCGAAGCGTCGTCATCATCTGCGCTTGTGAACAGTGATGAATTTTTGTTCTTGCGCGGAATAGGCGGGAGTACCTTTCCAGGAAGCTCCTGTCGAAGTTTCTTGTGCATTTTGACAAAGTCGCCAAAGCGCCGCGCGATGTGGATCTCTGGCTTATCCTGCTGCTTCACTCGCAGCAAGAAACTGGCGTGCTGGTGTTTCCTGACGTGGCGCTTCTCTGTGACAGTGCGTACACCTTCGACATTGACATCCCAACCGTTGATAGCGTTGCCCTCCGGCTGGTTCACGACCAGTCCGTCTGCATTGGCACTTCGGTCTACGACCTCCATCTCGCTAAAGCGGATTCGCTCCTCGTATCCGGATGCCGTCGGTATTCCAGAGACCATCATCAGTTCTACTAACTTTGTAGCCTTTATTGCAAGTTTTGATCGCTTGGTCTCTTCCGATCGATCCTCCGAGCCGGAGATGTGCTTGTTGGCAAAGCTCTCAAGGAATAGCTGAAGCTTGTCCTGCCAAAACTCCTTCTCTTGTGCCTGGTTTAGGAAGGGGAAATTGCGGACGAAATGAACGAAGATGTATCGTAGGAGTGGTAATTCCGAGTCCTCGGGCGCAACCTCGCCGGCATCTGACAGGAATGGTGCGCCGAATCGACGCAGGGCAGTAGGATGTGACAATTCGCGGATTTCCCATCTTGTTTGCTGGTTTATGAGTTCGCGTTTGAGGTAATGCTCCTGCTTGCCAGTCAATACTGAGCCGGGCGGCGGCACAGACATCTTGGAGTTGTAGGAGACTGCGGAATGTAATCGATGGAGTTGTTGCTTGCGCTGATCTAGTTGCTCGGCCGTGGACTCGGGCTGGCTTTCTTGGGCGTCTACAAAGGGTGTGATGGTCTCCATGGTGTCTGTTCTCTTAGGTCTGGCCATGTCTGGCGGTGGTGCTCGTGATGATGATTGCGAAGGTGAGTTGTTGTTAGTACTCGGGGTAAGTTGGACTCGGTGGCCGTCGAAGGTGGGGTAGGAAACGGGGTCGCCAGGATTATCGCCGCCGGCGACGGTGAGGGAAGGAGTGGCCATGTCAGTGGGTAGCGAGAGGAAGAGCAGTACCTAGGAATGGAAGTGAATGTGGGAAGAGGAGGATGGATGGATGGACTGCAGCAGACTACGATGGGCGCAGGCGGGAGGGATTATTGGCAGCAGACTACTATAGATGTATCGTCTGAGACATTGCGCGGCTGGTGATGGAGACGCGGCGGTGCAGCAGTTCTTTGACGTAAGCAAGCATACACACAGCGGGGACTGAGCGCCGCCAAGAGGTACGGCGGCGGGCATCGAAGTGATGTGCCTGCTTGCTAGTGAGAGTGTTCTTGTCTCACGTCACGGCCTCCTGTTTACTCTCGTACAAACACCCAATCGGTTCTTCACTGCCTATTATCTCTGATGAAGGTCACTTCTAGTCCTCCAAAAGCGTGGTGGCACGGTGGCCGGCAGAGATTGGGGAGCCCGAGAAACAGGCACAGACACGGAATATACCCGAGTCATTCACTCCATCTCCACATTAGACTCAGCCTTACTGGGCTACGCTAGGACTTCATGCAAATGATCCCTTAGCTCTGCCGCCACATCATCACCAGATCCTGGGCGCGCATTGCCGTTCAGACGGTCTGGGCAGACACTTCGTACAACTCTCCTGCATGTCCTGCTCGGTCGTCCGCGGCAATATCTTCTTGGCATGAGCCTGTGCTGGGCAGAGAATGCACTCCAGACCGTTCATGTGATCCTGCACTCTGCACCCTGCCAGTCATTCTCTTCTCCATCCGGGAGATGCGGCAGGTGCGGTACTCTCGGCGTACAAGATACGCTGGCAGGGCTGACCTATGACACGCACGTACTAACGTCCAGCAGTAATGACTTTTCAGGTTGTGAAGAAGTTCATTGATGGAACTGTATCCTGATGCCTAAAGGTACAGAAGACGCACAAGCAATCCTTGTCCGTTTCGAGGCTGTGCCTTACGAGGCAGTGTGGCAGTGACAGTGTGGGTCTACTGCACTACATAAAAGCTTACAAGTCGACAGCAACAGACTTGCTCCTTGCATTCACTTCATGCCTCCTGTCAAAGCTTGTGCGGGAAAGCGACCACTGAAAGGGGTATTCCTGAGACGACATGTCTTCATGTATCCGATTAGGGCTGGGAGATTTATCAGCTGTTACAAACAGGATATCCAAGCTCATAGCGCTTGATTCCTTGACTGAACCGCAACACCATCCTTCACCGATAAAACACTACTCGCACCACCGTCAGCCTTCGCAGCCACATTTTCCCCCACATGTTCTCCCTGCAGTTCCACCTCCTGACCCATCAAGTGCTCAACATTGACCTTCGGCCCCTTGAACCACTTCCTAGCATCCACAACCCACCAAACTAAAACTCCAAGCATAGGTCCTCCGTAGACCAACGCCGTCCAGTTCATGCTCGCCAGATCCAAGTTGCTCCCCACAACACTAGGCAAGCACAGAATCGGCACCATCATCAAGACGAAAAGTAAGCCGACTATTCCAATGGGAATGCTGAACCGACCTAGATTCCACGGTCCACGCCTGAACCTGTCGCCGACGAAAAACACGCGGATGGCGATCGGAATGGTGAACGAGACAAAGGCTGCGCAAGCGCCGATGCTGAAAATTGCCCCGATAGCGAGGTCGCCGCCGAAGATAAGGCAGAGAAGGAGGATGCCAATAGCGCTGTTCATCCAGACTGCGTTGACGGGCGTTTTCGTGCGAGTGTTGACATGGCCCCAGTAGCGCGAGAGAGGGAAGCATTCGTCGCGAGCGTAGGCGAAAGTCACCCTGCTCGCTGCTATCATACATCCCTGACCCATAGCGAAGCCAGCAATAATGGTGAGCGAGAGCACGGCGAGGACGATTCGTTGTGGGAGGATGTCGTTGAGGAAAGCGGCGAAGGGCTGGCCCAGATCGCTTTCAAGGACGGCTGTGATGTCGACCACAGTGTAAGCCACGACTAACTGCAGGAACCAGCCGACCAGTCCTCCGATGGCGGATGTCATGAAGATCGCTCGAGGAGAAGCAATGCTGGCGTTGCTGCACTCTTCCGCAAGGTGGAAGGGCGAGTCGTAACCACTCATTGTCCCTGTGGACATCGAGGAGTGTGAGTATCCGTCAATGACGATTTTCTGGTGAGTCTGGAAAATACTTACAGATGACAGAGACGAAAGACATCAGGACCGAGACACCTGGGGCAAAATCCGTTCCCTCGTAGATATCTCCCCAAACGGCCTTGTTCGAGTTGAACTTGGAAAGACCGAATGCAGTGCGGTCACAAGCTGCGGGAATGATGATCAATACGATGGCCAAAGCAACGATGTTGAACGTCGATCCGGCGCTGTTCACTCGAGCTATCCATCTGGTGGGGAACGAGGCCATGACACTATGAATGAGCATGAGGAAGACCGTGAGCAGGAAGACCTGTTCCAGCATCAGCGATGTCAGAGACGTGCACTACAAAACAAATCGTACCTGATAATTAGTCGGAACATAACTCGGATCTTGTATGCTCGCCGCAGCAAGAATCATAGCCGCAACACCATAGTTAACACTCGGCGCCGCAGTGATCTGACCAAGCCAATTAGACCACCCAGTCACCCAAGCAGCAAGAGGGCCCCAACCCGGCGGAGCCAAAACAGCAGCGGCGTAATACAAGCCACCGCTCGTGGGCATGGAAGAGCAGAGTTCTGCCATCGAAGAAGCGATCGACTGAATGCCAATCATAGCCACCAGCCAACCCCAAGTCATACCTGCTGTCCCAGCATAGCCCATGCCGTAGTACAATGTTGAGGCGAACGAAGGAAGCAAGCCTAGCACTGCGAAGGATACACAGAATGTCGACCAAAGGGTGAACTCGCGTTTGAACTCGGGTTTGTAGCCCAGTGAGGCGAGGATTTCCTCGTCGGCATTCCATTCTGAATCGGTGTTGTTGATGGGCACGTCGCCTTGAAGTATTGACGTGACGTGTTCTTCTGCGACGACTTGCTTATGTGTTGATGGTCTTGAGATGGACGCATTGCTGCTTTGGCGTTGCGACATGGTGGGGAGATGTCTCTTTGTTCATGGGGCGTATGTGAGTTTGAGTGCAGTGCGAATCAGAGCAACACAGGAGACGTGCTGCGACAAGGATGACAGATGCTCCTTATACTTACGGCAGTGCTAGCTCCTGATCGAACCCGGAACGCAATAAGCGATGTGTACAGTTCCCGCCGTATCAGCAGCATATCACAATGCTAGAAACTCCATGCGATGGTACGCCACCGTGCCAGAAGTAGTAGGGCCAGCCAGGACGATAGACATCGTGTGGAGAGTAGTGGATAAGCCAGTAGCATGCGCGATCAAGCGAGACTGACCCCAGTACATACAGTAGCACTGTAGTGACCCGCAAGTGTTCACGTATCGCTCCATGGAAGAAGAGCCCTCACTTGAAAGGTTGGGTATGCATGGCAAGCCGAAACCGACCGTCCAGGAGTAGGGGCGTGTCGCTGCCGACAAATCCCCAGAACGACCAGCAGATCTCGCCATGTAAAAGATTGGCAAGTGACATCGCTTTTTGAACGAAAGCTATGAGTGTTTTGAGCTTATCTCTATAGCTTGGTACGCGTTGGAATACACAGTAGATGGCGTGAATAGAAGCGGGGCTAGGCGATGATAAGCAGCGAAGATACGACGAACATCCTATCAGCTGTAAATCGCACTTAGGTAATCAGTTAGACCAAAAGGCTCGCCGGGACAAGTATCGAGGTAAGCAGCAGAGGACGGGAATTTGTGTAGCTTCTGTAACGCGATGGATTGCTTGAGCATCGACGAGACTGCTAATCTACCATATACCTCTCTGTAAGTATGTTATCGAGTGTCCAAAAAGAAAAGAAAAACAAGGGAAAGAACAAAGCAAATCGCTCGCTGCTCGTAAACGTAACGCTCAATAACGCATCAAAGACAAAATCTGCAATCAGGGGATTAGAATCTCTTCTTGGCCTGTTTAGCCATGGCCTCGAGTTTCCTCTTCCGGTCGGCCTTCTCCTTCTTCAGCCTTTCTTCCTCGGCCAATGCCTCTTGGTCCTCCTTTCGTGCTACACGTGCAGCTAGAGCCTCTTCACGTTCCATCTCGTCGAAGCCTCCTTCCATGTCATCCGAATCAGACATGTAGTCTTCCTCGTCTTCCTCAGCGTCGGACAGATCTGACCAAGAGGCATATCCGCCGTATTTGTCTTGCCCGCCAAACTTGTCCTTCTGTTTGACGGGCTGTGCCGGCTTTGCCGGATCTTTAGCACGCATCGTGCCTGTGTAGGCCACCTCCACGGGTTTCCGCATCGTGCCAGAGTAGCCAACCTGGACAGGTCCTTTCTTCTGTTGCGACCCTGCTTTGCCATCTCCCGGGGTCCCACTCCTGCTCCTGGCAGCTTGTTGGGCCAGTTTGCCTTTTGCGGGTGCAGCCTTCTGCTTTTGCTTGTCGGCTGCCTCTTGCAGCTGTCTTTGCCGCTCCCTCTCCCTCCTGGATAGCTTCTCAACTGGCTTGTGAACGATGTTTGCACCTCCGGTCGCTTTCACCGCCTGTTGCGCTGCGGCAGCTCTTGCTAGAGTGGCGGCGAATCCTCCCTTTTTAGGAGCGGGTGCCGCTGCAGGTATGGGTGCGTTCGTAGTGCTCGAGCCAGGCACTGGCTTCGCAGCCGAGTTCTGAACAGCTCGGGGTTTGATGGGGTTGACGGCTGCCGCAGGGCGGGCAGTTCCTTTGTACTCGGAGGCGGTCGTGGGTGCAGGTCTTGTTGTGCCCGCGAGTGGCGCTTTAGATGGCTGAGCTGTACGCGAAATGGCAGGATTTGATTCGGTTCTGACGGTCTTCGGCCTGGCGCCAGTTTCTCCTTCCTCTGCCTTTCTCTTCAAACTTGGTGCGCTCGGTGTTGTAGCTGGTTTTGCGGTGTTTGCGACCATCGTCGGTCTCGATTTCGGTGCGGGTGACGCAGACGCTGGGGATTTGGAGGCAGGCGCAGGTGTGCTGGCCGACGATCCATCTTTGCCGACGGATGCGAGCAGTGCGGCGAACTGGACAGATCGTGTTAGTTGGTAGCCTTTCGTAGTGGGGTTTGGGCAGGTGTGACCTACCGACATGGTTTTAAGACGTTGAGGTCGGGATGCTGCCTCCGGCGCAATGGTAATGCTTAGAACATAGGAAAGAATGAGGAAAGATGTCGTGAGTGATTGTCAAAAGACGCTGCAGTGCGTGGGTTTATGTAGGCAGAAAGACAACCCTAACCCTTCGCTGCCAACGATCACCTTGAGTCAAGAGCCTTCGCCTGGGCATCACATGCTGTACTTCACCGTCGTCCTGTTCCTGTTCGCCTTCTATTCCACCATCGTCTTCCATCTTCACGCGGATTATCGAGTCAAAGCGCATGGCGTTGCCACTAATGGGTCTGTCCCCTACAGTGCAGAAAGGCCTCCACTTCGGGCATCTGAGTCTTCTTTCCATCGTTCTCCATCTCCATTATCGCTATCGCTACCGCAGTCGATCAACGCGTTCCTGCACCAATCGACTTCTATGCGCTGTCACATGCAAATTGCTCTCAAGACGTTTTCTTCATGTCATGGCCATGCCAGCATAACCATGCGTTGGCGAAATCTGACAGGAAGCTCTTACAGAACACGCACCCGTGTGATTAAACGCTGCTACAGGTATCTACATTATCCGGCTATACACATATACCTACTGTTTGCTTATTGGTAAACAATCCCAATAACTCTCCGGTTGAGCTTACGCGGCGGTTTGTAGTGTTTGTATCCACAGCCAGGTAACTGCCCATCGCCAGCAGCCGCGCCACTTGCTTTGCCACTTACTTTGCCATTCGCCTGTGGCTTGTCTGACGCAACATCGGGAGACTTCTTCATATGCGCAAGGCGGTCTTCCAGCCTAGCCAGCCTTTGCTCCAATGCAGCATTGTCCTGCTGCTTCTTCTCAAGGGCTGACTTCGTAGGTTCCTCCAAGCCGTTTTGGTCGGCCTGAGGTGAGCTTCGTGCAGCTTCTTGTTTAGCGGACGCTTCCTGATCCTCGAATTCCTTCTGGCGTTGACGGAGTCCCTTCTCTCTTTCTGTAATGTCGCTCTTGGACTTCTCGAGAGCGGCACGATCGGAAGCGACTTTCTGTTCGGCAGTGCTAAGGTCGTCAAGTTTTCGCTGGATCTCAGACGCCCTTTGGGCTTGGCCATCGTCGTCACATGTTGTGCCACCTTTGCTTGATCCACCTTCTGATGCTTTCAGGTCATCTTCTCGCTTCGCCAGTGCGGCTTCTCGATCCTGAAGATCCTTCAATCTTTCATCATAGCTAGCAGTCCGCTTCTCTTCTTCCTGTGCCAGAGACGACTCGCGTTCCTTTACCGCCTTCATTATTTCATCCCATTCTGCAGAGCGGTCGCTTTCCGCCAAAAGGAAAGCGTTTTCGCGTTCTTCCAAGGCCTTTAGCTTTGCCTCGGCTTCGGCTTTGGATGTATTGGTCTCATCAGAACCAGAGGCCAACGGGCTGAAGCTCACACTGGTATCAAGGAAATACCAGGACAGCCAATAGTCGAGTTTAGGCTGACATGAGCATCAGCAAAACATACTCGCATCTCAAACAACATTGCTTACCTCCCACTTCCACATATGGACCTTTATTGGCCTTCCATTTCGTGCAACCTGTCCATTGAAGTGGTTGAGATAGACATCTGGATACGGCACTGGACTGAGCCGGCAGGCGCCTGGTGCGTTGACACCGTCGTCTGAGATCTTCCACCACTGCTTCTCGCCCGTGCCAACGGCTGCCCAAGATTTGCCGCCGTTTGCATGAAGGTACTGTCCATTAGAGGCGTTCTTCAAAGCGACTACGTTCGGCTCGTCGCCAACTTCGACTGTCCACTTCTCGCGATCGCCACCTTCGCCTTTGTTCTGGACGACGACACCGGAAGGATTGCCGCTCGGTTGACTGGTGAGGACGTGGCCTTGGGTCACGCTAGAGATGTAGAACGCCTTGCTCATGATGTGAAGTGAGATGTGGAATCGGAGTGATTTCGTTGACTTAGCAGAAGATAAGTTAGAAGACTTTAAAGAAGAAGAAGGGGCTTTCTGGCTTTGATAGCTGCCAAAGCGAGTAGAGAACAAAAACAAGATCAATGCTATATTTACTGCCTGAGGTCATCGTGGCGGAGCGTTCAATGCAAAACCGAAGTCTAAGAGAGCGTACGCGCCAGAATGAAATCGGTCTTCGTCGCTGATGAGCCATGCCGCGCGGGCGATGATAGCATTCGATGTTTAGCACGATGCTATATATGCAGGGCAAGCCGTGCAAATTCCCGATGGAGTCAAGAGGGACGGCACAGACGGGGCGAGAGAAGAACGGGATACAGCTCAATCCCTGTCAACTCCATTACTCAACCAGGTCGGTATAGGTATTTGCCGGTGGATTCTGAGATCGCATGAGCGTCAGTGGCTTCGCAATTGCAAGGAGATACCGAACCACCATCTGCTTCCGAACCTGCTGAACCGACGAGCTACTTAAGTCAGTCGGGTCGGATCGTCTTCCTGGGATCCAGAATCCTGGTTCGTCGCAAATGCTGAACATTTATGCGTGTGCGCTCATTGAGAGTCTCCAAGTGCAATTGTCAAAGAGCTTCACGTGTCTAAAGTAAGATGCCTGCGTGCGAGTTGAGATGGATGTCGTGTCGGAGGACACGCGTTTAGGGTTAGTGTTGATGTGCTGAGCATATCAATATCTCAAGATGTTTTACTCTCGTTGGCACGTATCAGACTATCAGTCGCTTGATTTCATCGGTTGAGTTAAGAGTTGGTTTGTTCAGGTGTGCTATTCATGAGGATTCGCATTAGTCCATTGACTGATACGTTGACAAGATGAAGCTGGATGATTCTTGGACAGGCTCCGCTTGCAATCAACAATAATACCAACACCAAGCAAATTATGCCATGATGGTGACCTGTCCTGCAAAACGCGTGATTTTAGAGGGCCCACGGAATCCATGGACGTTGAGAGATCGTTGAACGAATTGGTATCAATCGCAATTCCAGCTGCCGCAATTCATTCAAGCTCCCGAGACATTACTTAGCGCTTGGTGATCCGAGTTCCTCAATATTCTTGAGCGACAAAGGAACACATAAGAATGGCCTTGTACACACTGATGCTGCGACCAGCAACCTTGAACTCATACCTTCATTAGAATTTCTTCTCAAGATCGTCATCTTCGGATCTCCATTCCATACGCTCCACCATGGCCAAAATCTTCCTGCTCATACTTGCAACAATTGCAGCAGCCCTCGCCTGGCAACACGAAAACTTTCACCGAGTCAGCCAGCGAGCCCTCCCGAACGCCATAACGGCCGATCTCGACACCATCTCTCAAGACCTCAAGGCTCTGACCATCACCCTCAACGCCTACACAGGAGGAGTTCTGGACGGCCTCACCGTCGTCAAATCCGAGCGCATTCTGATCCGCGATCTTGAGTCCTCGACCGCCAACGCCGAAAACTTGGGCGACGTTTCCATAGCTGATGCCCAGGACCTTCTGGAGTATATCAAACGATTGGTGCCAGATATCGAGGGAACACTCGACGCCATTGCGGATAAAGAACCGGAACTCAGAGCCGCTAGAATGCACTATCAAGCGGCCAGCCATGTGAGGAAACTCAAAAGCATGGTGGAGAAATATGGAAATGCTCTGGTCGAATCCATGCCTGAGAAGGAAATGGGAGAGGCGAAAGCAATATTATCGAGGATCATGGAGATTTTCTACAAGACACTCGCGCGCCTTGAGTGATGTCAAAGGGAAAGATGATTTTCAGCAACACCAATAAATGGAAGATGTGGAATTAGTGCTTGAAGGTCTTGGAATTTCGTAAAGTCATGAAGAAGCCGTGGCGGCGACCTCTGCATCTGCATGGGCTCCCACCCCGGTCTCATTTGCGGCGGAGAACCTGTGAGCCAGCACCCTCAACTTGCTCATAAATGGATCTTTGTCCAGATACGCACCCCTCAACCACCTCTCCTTACCCGCATCCGCAACTTCAAACGCCTTGCGAGCGTGCAAAACCCGCCTGTTGTCGAAGATGACACAATCGCCCGGCGCCATCATACGCTCATGAATATCTGGTGTCTTGTGAATGATGTCGTTGAACTTCTTCGCGGCTGTATGCCATTCACGCAAATTGCTTTCCATGGTTGCAGTCGAATCTCGCCTGGGGGGTCCGCGGCGCGTGTAATTGTTGGTTAGCTGGAACGGAGCTTGGAAGGGCGGCGCCCAGGACACAGCTTCAATGTAGTCTTTCAGTTCGAAACAAGATTGCAACCACGGATATGCCGCCTGACGCCGCAGTGTTTCAAAATTGGGGAAGGCAACCGCGTGAAAGTTGAGCGGAGCGAGTTCAATGAGCGGTCGAGATTGCTGATAGTAGTGGGAGTCGATGTGGTCGTAATGGAAGGTGATGGGCCGTTTTTGGAGCTGGCAGAATGCATATTCGTCCGTGTTGAATAATTCATCGACAGCCTTGAAGCTGTCCGTGAACAAACTCGCGCCACCAGAAGCCGATGAGCGAATGCAATGCAAGAACTGAAGGTGCGGTGGTTGCTCCATGTACAAGAGATCCATGTGGAAGCCAAGATCCTGACTAGTATAGGCGACGTTCTTCGCCTGAGGAACCGAACGGACGTCCCACGTCTCACCATAGAATGTGTTCTTGAGAGGCCCTATACGTTCCGTGATACGAATGACCGAGTCCGCCGACTCTGGGACATCCTTGAGGAAGAGCAAGCCGTAAGAGTGTAGCTGTTTGAGGGCTTGGTAGAGAACGGCATCGTCCTGCATGTACGCTTCGTATGTGAGATCACGCGTTTCTTTGCGGATCTTGGTATCATCCCACATCCGACGCTGCGGCACTGGAGGCAATGTCTTGGCGCTTCCAGTCATTGCCATGGCATCGAATGTGCTTCTGTCGAATACACTGATGTGAGGCTCGACGCCTGGAATGTCGTTTGCCCATCTGATTTCCACGCCATTTGGCAGTTCCCTGACGGATTCAAGGGCGATGTCGGAGGGAATTTCAGCTGTCACAAACAGCTTTTGCCGGGTGGACGGATCGACGCAGCGTGGACAGGTGCACATGTCTCGTAAAGACATGACGGGCAGTCCATTTTTGGGAGAGTCCTTGCGCGGGTTGACATGAAGATTCGCGTTGTCGTTAAGTGGTTTCTCGGGAAAATGATCATCTACGCCTGTTTGCTTGATGAACTTGAGATTCAGATTAGGATCACGCTCCGACTTCCATGGTTTGGTCGTGCTCAAGAAACGAGCTTGTCTCGTTATCGCTGGGATGTGTCGTGGTGAGCGAGGAAAGTGCGTCGCAATTGCCCGAAACGCCGACATATCATGCGTAGATTGGGTTCAACACAGCAATTCTTGTTGTGGTAATGTTGACATGTCACTGGTACATGTGATTTATACTCGCGGGTTCGGCGGGGTCTCCACACATGAAGTGGGTCTCTGCACGGCCAGTCACGGCGTCTGAGTCGCCTCGGCGTCGGCCTCCCACCTCGGCAGGAAGCTCGAGGGACGGGACAACAAGAGCTGTGACAGAGGCACATGCATTTCCCACAACCCACAACCTTCGCTAGACAGACATCCCGGGAAATACCACAGCCATGGTCTACGACTATCCGAGATCGGGAACTTTGAAACGCAAACGCCGTAGAGAAGATAAACCCGCTCTGTCCGCCCGTCTGTACCTCGACAGCAGCGTCAAGGGCGAACTGGGTGTCGTTTCCGAGGACCTGCTTCAGCAACTCTACCCAAAAGGACTTCCTCCGGCAGCTTCGTCGTCAAACAAGCAAGAGTTCATCAGTGTCGCGGTCACGCCGTGGACACCCAATGCGTCTTCCACCGAGGCTTTGTGGGCCGTGATCCCCATCGCGACCTCAAGGAAGTGGAACGACAAGCCGTTGCCAAACAATACCATTCGCTTCCCTGCTGGAGCTCTCGGTACTCAGAGCATTGTAAATCTTCTACAAGTTGTTTCACCCAACAGAACCCTGAGGCAAAACGCAGCCGTCGAGATCCGAGTCAGCGACGTGGTTCCTCTTCCACTGGAAACCGTATTCGTCAGCGTAGACACATCGGCATTGCAAAAGCTGGAAGACGCGCAAAAGAGATTTTCTGGCGGATTTCAAGGAGCCAATGGACACCTGGCATCTGCGCGTAATGGGAAGAGACCGACCAGTCAGGATGGCCAAAGGACAGCGGACACCGAAGATGGTCGACGCAGACTCGTGGAGGACGCTTTGCAGGGCACTTTCATAGTGCATGCTGGAGACCAGCTGCCTCTGGATCTGTCCCATCCAGTCACCCACGCGCGGCCGCCCCCTGCCAAAGTTCTCGCTTGTGAGCCAGTATCGCAAGGTACCCTCACAGCTGCCACAAGAATCGTCGTCGTATCTGCTGCAAACCGGCAAGCGCCAAACGCTGGGAATCGGGGCCTGCTTTCGCCTCGTCTACCCGAAGAGACGGAAGATGAGGATACTTCCAATGAGACCTTTTTCTCCGCTACGGAATCACCCGCGAAGCCTATTGTAATCTCCAAATCGGCGACTGATTTTTCCAACACCGATGATTTGTTCAACTCCAGTACCGAGGACAACCTCTCCGATGACTCGGATGACATGATTTCCCTTGCCAGACCTGGACTGGCCGATCAGCCATCAGGTCTCAATTCTGTCCGGACGTCCGCTACTCCTCGACTCTTCGGCGACAGGATGAATGGGATCTCCACGCCAGGATCAGTCTTCTCACACATGAGCAGCAGCACTGTTCGTGGTACTCGTGCACCCCGGAGTAAGGTCTTTCGTGCTCAAGGCCTGATCGAGACTGTCCCTGACGACCTTCTACATCCCCGACCTGCAGCCGGGGAAGATGAAGAAGCCCGTGCATACGTTGATGCTGCCGCTCTCGCACGACTAGGTTGCTTTTCTGGAGATTGGATTACAATTGAGGAATCCCAGAGCCAGGTGCTCCCGCACTTTAGCGCCTTCGCTGGCTTTGAAGACCTTGCCGAGAGGTCAAAGTGGCGACCTGTCAAGGTGTATGGACTGCCTGAAAGTATGACTAAGAGACCGCAAAGGTATCAGGTGAACACCAGCGGACGCAATCGCCGTGATAGTATTTCATCGCTGGTCACTAATTCGGCCAACGTGGCCACCGTATATCTTTCGCCCGTATTATTGGCGAATCTCAACTCGCCAACGCATGTCAGCATTGCCTCTTTGCCACTGAGCCGTCGGCAGAATCTCAAGCGTAACGCGTCTGGACGACCTGGCTCGGCCAGTCCACAGGCTCCGCCCGTTGCTTCAGAGATGACGCTTCGCAAGGTCGTTACACCAATATCGAGCGAGAGAGCTCTCAACAACATGCTGTTCGCAAATCTTAAAGAACACCTAGAGCGCAAACAGCGGATCGTTAAAGATGGTGACCTGATCGCCGTTCCAATTGACCAAACTCTCGGACGGTGTATATATGAAGGTGAAGCCGAACAGGAGAGCAACGAAGGTGTCGGAGCCATGTATAAATGGAGCGCACAACAGCGACAGGAAGCAAACAAGTCAGTGGCTGTTGCTTGGTTCACGGTTGAAGGGATCAAAGCTCAACAGCTGGACTCGGACTCTGGTGACTCTGCGGATACATGGGGTGGCGCAGTTTCGATTGACCCGTCCGCAACGGCCGTGAGGCAATCGGGTGACGACAAGAGGAGAATACCTTCGACTTCGACCAATCCCTGGCAATACTATTTAGGCGTTCGTCGGGCCAACGCAAAGGGTTCGACAGTAGGCTCAGGACCGCCTGAAGCGCCCGAACCGTATATCTCGCCACTGCAACGTCGCCTTCGCGAGTTGGTGTCAGTATCAATCAGCCCTCGGGCGATTCATTTGGGGCTGCCACCGCTTACGGTGCTCTTGACATCAACCCAGCGAAGCATTGGCAAAGCGTACAGTGTCCAACGCGTGTGCGCAGACTTGGGCATGCATTTCTTCCCCATCGATGCTTTTGATATCGCATCTGAAGGCGGATCTGGAGTAGACGTTCAGACACAAGGCTTGCTTGAAGCACGATGCGCACGTGCGTTGGAATGTGGTGGAGAGTACACTGCGGTGTGCATCAAGCATCTTGAGCAACTGCCCTCAGAGCGTATCGCCGCATCTCTCAAAGATGTATTGTCACGCGCGCGTGTACTTGTTGCTACGACGACGGACATCGACAAGATTCCTGACTCTGTAAGAGGACTTTTCACACACGAGCTCGAAATGTCTGCGCCCGATGAGGGTGAACGAGAAGGTATCATGAGAGAGGTACTTGCGTCTTCTGCTGTTCCTCTGGCGGCAGATGTCGATCTGGCCTCGATCGCTGTCAAGACAGCTGCACTCGTCGCTGGAGACCTGACTGACGTCGCCGCGCGTGCTTATACAGCACGCGAAACACGCATTGCCGCCCTCTGTGCTTCTGCTACCAATGCTCTCGGATTCCCCGTGACGCGCAAGGACTTGCGTCTATGTGGTGGCAGCGGGGCCACCGCGTTGTTAGCGCAAGACTTCGAGAGTGCCGTCGACCTTGCTAGGAAGAACTTTGCAGACTCGATCGGTGCACCAAAGATTCCAAACGTGCAATGGTCTGATGTTGGGGGTCTGACGCACGTTAAGGATGCTGTCTCGGAAACTATTCAGCTGCCTCTTTCTCGACCCGACTTATTCGCAAAGGGTCTCAAGAAGCGAAGTGGTATTCTCTTCTACGGTCCCCCTGGTACGGGTAAGACTCTTCTTGCAAAAGCGATTGCCACGGAGTTCAGTCTCAACTTCTTCTCAGTCAAGGGTCCGGAATTGCTCAACATGTACATTGGCGAGTCTGAAGCCAACGTGCGACGAGTCTTCCAGCGCGCCAGAGATGCGAGGCCTTGCGTTGTCTTTTTCGATGAATTGGACTCGGTTGCACCTAAGCGTGGCAACCAGGGCGACAGTGGTGGAGTCATGGATCGTATCGTGTCGCAGCTACTTGCTGAGCTGGACGGTATGAGTGACGGAGAAGACGGCGGTGGTGGTGTATTTGTGATCGGCGCAACTAATCGTCCAGATCTACTGGACCAAGCTCTTCTACGTCCTGGACGCTTCGACAAGATGCTCTATCTGGGCATCAGTGACACACACGACAAGCAGGCGACGATCCTTCAGGCCTTGACGAGAAAGTACGTATTTAACATCGCGGTAACCATGTCAGGAGTATACCTGCTAACACCCATCCCAGATTCACACTCTCGCCATCTCTGTCGCTGCCGCGTGTTGCCAGTCACCTTCCTTTTACTTTCACCGGTGCAGATCTTTACGCTCTCTGCAGTGATGCCATGCTCAAAGCCGTCACGCGGTCCGCCAGGCAGGTTGACGACCGAGTCGCAGAAGTGAACGCCCAGCGCGCCGCCAACAACAAACACCCCGTTACGATCGCCGGCTTCTTCGACCACCACGCCACTCCCTCAGACCTAGAGGTGCAAGTAGAAGAACAGGACTTTGAACTTGCACGCAAAGAACTCACTCCCAGTGTCAGCTACGAGGAACTCAAACATTACGAGAAAGTGCGGGATCAATTCGAGGGAGGGCCAAAGAAGGAACAGGCCCAGTCGGCGATTGAAACTGGACAGGAGATGCAGACGGTCGTGGCGTCCAAGACGCAAATGTCGGAAAGCGACAAGAAGTTTGCGAGAGAGAAGTTCAATGAGCTGATGGCAAGGCGGACGTCGAGCAAGACCGGCGTCCCGCAGACCAACGGCCGTGGCGAGGACGGCGGTGCGTCGAGTGGGGATGACGATGACTACGTTATTAGGACAGACCGACTTGCCATCAACGGCAATGCGAATAGCGGTGGTCATTCCACGTCGCGGCCGACTGGCGGAAAAGGCAAGGGGAAGGGCAAGAGTCGAGAGGACGCTGTTGTTGAAGCAGCGGAAGATGAGGGCGAGGATCTATACGATTGATTGGTGAGAGGCAATCGTCGAGCCATATATCCGTTGGGTAGTTTCATGTCCAGCTGGCTATTTGATTTGCAATTTGTATAAATATACATAAGAAAGTTAGTGAAAAGAGTCCATACTCAGTACCTCACGTGCATACTACTAGTACGTTTTGGCATATCAACGACTACTTGGAGGCTTGCACATGCTTCCCTGACTTAAGCTTCCGCGGTCTAAATACCGCAGGAACAATAATCTCACACAACAAACCTAATCCATCAGCCCTTGCTTCGACAACGAACTGCTCAAAGTTCTCCGCCGAAACGGACCGAGTTGAGCGTTCGAGTTGTAGAACCATCATAGAGTCTTTGTAAAGCCGTCTACCCGTTCTCTATCGTGGTTGCAGAGTGTTACTATTACATATGTAGTCGAGTAGATGTGTCTGAGTCTGATGATATTCGTATCGCGTACGTGAGCAGAGACCGTTTTATCAAAGTCGGCTAAAGCGTGCCGCTCGAACCGCGCGGCCCTGCGCAAGCAGCTAAGGAAGTGGCTGTACATACACTATTCGTCTCGTAGGATATCAAGGGTGACGGTGGTGGCTGAGTGATGGAGTCGTAATGACATGACTGTAGAAACGTATAGCAAGCAACAAATAAGCAGTCATTAGACTAGAAAACATACCACCAATGGAAGTGAATTCGAGGTTCCGTCGAGGTTCCGTCGTAAAGACAGCCATTCAGCTTCAAGTCAGCCTTGCCAGCCATTCAAGCCTTTGCCCAGACCTTCCTACCGTGAAACCTCGCTCTGCCCCGTGGCCCCGTGATGATCTGAGCGGTGCGGCGGCGTCATCAGCTGCATCGGACAAGACAAATCTCCGCTCTCGCTACTGCTACTAGTACACACCTTCTCCCGCCATCAGCCTTACCTTGCCCTGCCCTGTCCTCAAGCCTCAGCCTTGCGCGCTGCAACAACCACCTTCAAACACCCTCACCACTTTACGACCCAATACCAGTCAACAGCTTTGCTACGACAGCGCATACAACAAGCTTCATGTAAGTCAACCAGACACCCGGGTGCGGGAAGCGACAGCTACAGCCGTTCACGTTGCGCAAGATAAGCTAACGAGTGCTCGAGCAGAAGCGCACGCGCAACCACACAACCGAGAGAAGCTACCTGCCAATCACGACAATCACCGACTACCAACCCACGACAATAAATCGCACAAAATGGCCAGCCAAGGCTACTACAACAGCGGACCGCAATACCCCCAGCAGTCGTACGGCCCTCCTCCAGGCCAGTACCAGCAGCAACCCGGCTACGGACCTCCACCACCCCAGCAGTATGGCTACCAACAGCCTCCCATGGGCTACCAACAGCCGCCTCCCCAGCAGCCTCCACCTAAGGAGAAGAAGGACCGCGGATGCTTGATGTCCTGCTTGGCAGTTTTGTGCTGTTGTTTCTTGTGCGAGGAAGGATGTGAGTGCTGCGCTGAGTGCTGCGAGTGCGCGGAGGACTGCTGTTAGAGAGGGTGTTGTGATCAAGAAGGAAACCGAGGGCGACTTTGGACGGAGACAGATCATTGTCTACCTGATCAAGGCGCATCCGACACATATTCGAAAAACGGGAGAAACGACTACGACGACGGGCTCTGGAAAGCCGGCATGGAAATTGGCGGGACGCTGGCTTGCTCTCTCATCTGTTGAATTGCTTCTGTTTTTGCCTGCTGCGCGTTTTTGCTCCGGCGCATGTCAGACCACGCTTCTTTGTCAATACTTAATAACATAGTGCTTCCCTGCGTTTGCTCTTCTCCTGGTGCGTTATTCGTGACATCTGTACCACCTGTAGTACAATGCTCGGTCGTTCTGATCCTCTCGCGAAGATGGTTATTAGCGACATTGCATTGCGCTCCCCGCCAGGCAAGCGCTTGACTTCCTCGACGACTCCCAGCGCGGCGTTTCGTGCTTACGCTTCCTCCTGTGCTTTGTGCAAGCGTGAAGACTGGAAGCGAACCACATCGCAATCCTCGAGCGACTCTTCGTCGGAAGCCTCACATCTTGTTCCAACCATTCCCCTCGCCGTGTTCATGAAAGCCGTCATCGTCTTGAGCCACGTATACTCGCCCGCCCACTCTCATCAAGGCCTAACCAGATACCCAGCCAGCGCCCTCTCAAACTTCTCCACCCTGACCGGCATCTCCATTGAATAGAACGGGTTCTTCACCACATAATCCCCATAGAGCTCATAGCACCTCCTCACCACCACGTCCGTATTGGGCTGCTCCGGGCTCGTAAACAGTAAGAACTTCACCCCTGTCGGAGTCTGGAAGCAGGTCAAGCGGAAGTGGCTGGATTCGAGCGATTCGATGCCGGTGGTGGGAGGGCGCCGGGTATTGGGTTGGGTTGAAGGTGGAGGTGCCGGGTTGATAGAGCGCGAGATGGCGTGGATGCCGTGGAAAGTTCCGGCGAGGATGAGGGCGTCGTTGGAGGAGAGGTTTTGGAGGCCTGGCGAGAAGGTGCGGTTGTAGATTAGGCCGCCGGCTTTGTTGATTATTAGGAGGGCGAAGACGACCCTGTGGGTGGATTAGCGAATTGGAGCGAACGGTAAGTTGATTTTGTGCGTTTGGTACTTACATGGTGGTCGTGTTGAGGTTGTTAGAGGTCCTCTGATGTGGTATGGGAGGTGGTGGTGTAGCCGTGCTCCATAGCTGGTGATCTAAGGCTTTGATTGGCTCGGCTGAGCAATGACCGGCAAACGCCTGATCCTGATTCTGGTGGTGAGAAGCACTTCACAGATCTCCATACCTAGGTAGTCTTGTGGTTCGTGTTTGTCAACCTATTTCCTTTCGTTCTAGATTTGCGTTATCTCATTCATCTATCCATATTCACGATGATAAGAGAGACTTTAAACTTGGACACATCTACTGGGTCGGCAAAGTCACTACCTCGCAGTCAGGCCGCTGTTCTTCAATATTCGAATTATTGGCGGCATTCGTCCCCTGAGATGAATATATTCGCGAAAAGGACATCTGGGATACGTTAGTAATCTGGCGACTCACTTAACCTGCCTGCCTGCCATCGCCGCAAACTCGCCATCTCGCATACTACCAGGTAGCCTCCTCCAATTTTGCCATCGCATAAGCGTTGCCAGCCTCCTTTCTGACGTATTTGGCACGCCATCAGCCCGAGTGCGAAAAGGAGAGTGCACCGGAAGAAAACATGAATTGCGAGACTGGTCAGACGATACTCAAGTGGAAGCTGCTGAATGTACAGAAATTGATTGGAAGTAACCCATCGCTTATGCAATACACCTGAAAGGAGAGGGCCAGAGAAATGCACCTGTTATCCGCCGTGTCAAAACAAAAGAAACTTACTGATAACCAAGATAAGCGGTAATGAGTCCTCCCCAACTGCCCCAGTTGTCTGCTTGAGCTGCAGTAACTCGTCCGCTCGATGTCTCCAATCGTACCAGATCGTACACGCCTCTAGTGTTCAAATTATAGATCGCAACATCCCTCCCTACTCTCGACCCATCGCCCAAACCTTGGAACACGACCGAATTCGTCTGACACGTCCCATCAGGCCCTGAGCACTCAAGGTCCCCTTTGAAGAAGAACACCCAGAAAGCTTGACCGTACAGGACTATAGTGCTAGTCTCGCTGCCCATGATTCGGAGATGCCAGGACATATAACAATCATCTCCCTGGTCTCGGTTACAAGCAAAAGTCGGGTCTTGCCACTTTGCATCTGGAGCCCAGGGTTCGGGGGCGCGAGGTGCAGGTTGCCAGTAAGGCGTCTCTACCTGCTGCATGGAAGCGAAGACGTTCTGCGCGTCGGCGAATTGGTAGGCGTAGAGCACATTGTGTTCTGAACCTGTGCCTACGAGCCAAGTACCGCTTTTGGCGGAAACGAGCATGCCGCGGCCGACGGCGATTGTTGTTGGGTTCGTGCCGTCCAGGTCGTGGTCCGCTGTCCAGAGCCAGCTGTTTTCCCAATACGAGGAGGAAGACTTCGTGAGATGGGCGTGCATGAAAGCTGCTTTGCAAGGTTGAGACTCTGATTGACATGCGGTTTCGACGCGCGAGTCTGCGGCGCCACCCACCCGCGTGTGCGTGTTGTGAAAGCTGACGTCGCCAGGTGATGCACCAGCCATGTTGACTTCGATCAGGATGGTGCCGGGGAGGACGTCGGCTACTGTCATTAGCATGTCTGATACTTCTGCAATACCGATATCGCCAGGCTCGCCGACACGTAGCAGGGCTCTCGGATTATCAGTGGAATTGAATTTGGAGCCCGAGGCCGTGATTACGGACCAGACTTCTCCCACAATTCGACTTCCAGGTGGGACCTTGATCGTGTCGGTGACGACGTAGATGCCGTGAGGAAAGTATGTGATCTTGCAGTTGGCGTTGGCTTTGAGGGCGGCGTTTATGGCCGTGGTATCGTCGGTCTGCCCGTCGCCTAAGATTGAAATCAGTAGGAGTACGTATCACGTATAGATTCAAGAGAGAGCATACCCTTAGCACCGCAGTCTTTGACGGAGGAGAAAGCCGAAGCATGCCAATCGGCGTACTGAGGCTGTGACTTGGAGAAATACTTGCCATCCTTGCCCGTCAGCTTCCCTCGCTGTGTGTAATCCAGATAAGTGCCTTGAGCAAAATCCTCCGCGGTACCATTGTTAGACTTGTTGACGTGTCCGACAGCGTAGGTCTTACCCGAAAGATCGCCGGTAAGTCTGTCCTGTCCGTCCATTTTGAGCATAGGCCCGGAGTTGGTGCTCGCGATGTTTTCAAGCACAAAAGCCGATGAGCCATTCACCACAGCTCCGCAGTCGTGACACGAAGAATCGATCATGCTAAGCGACCCAGTCATTCCTTGTCCGCCGGCGTCGACACAGATACCCACGCTACTGCAACTGATCTGCTGCAAGGAAAGCGTGAACGCGTGCTGCACTAGAATGGCCGTGGCAACGTTCTGGAAGCTAACGTTCCTGATACCGTATTGTTGGTTGCTGAACAGGATTCCGACCATTCCGCCAGTGAAAGTCAGGTCGCCCATGAATAGCCCAGATCCGCCTCCCGATTCTCCTCCGTCCATCTCGATACCGACATGCTCGCTTCCGTCGGGCATTTTGAAATGCACATTGATCAGATTTGTCGCCTGGGAGACGGCCCAGTTGAGACCGTACACTTCTTGCTGTGCCGGGACAGACGTAGTGTGAATTGCGATGTTCCTGATACCAATGTAGAAGTTGTTTGTACTCGGCTGGCCATCATCGTGGGCGTCAATCACTATTGAGCCGTTTCGAAAGGAAGCTGCTGCTTTGAGGATGGGCATGTCGACTGCATCACCAATGATTTGCGTATTGATCAGGAGCTGGACCGTCGATGCGATTGAGTATGTCCCAGGCGGAATGTATATCAATGCCGGTTTGCCTGTCGTACCGCCGCAATTCCCCCCTTTGCACCGATCGCCGTCTATGAAGCGTCAGTACAGGTGTTACGAACTGCAGTAAAGGTCAACATACGGGTGATTGCAGCATTGAAAGCGGCGCTATCGTCGGTGTTACCGTCTCCTTTTGCTCCAAAATCTTTCACGTTTCGGAACAGCACGTAATCCGAGCTGTCCGAGAGGAATGGACTAGTTCCTTGGTGAGGAACGTTTGGCAACCAGAAGGACTTCGATTCAGGAGTGTCAGTCGCATGGCAGTCGGCCATTTCCGCGCTGAGTGTCGCCGTGTCATCGAAGGGTGATCTAAAGGCATCCCAGGGTATTAGGGAGGTGTTGAGCGACCCGAAATGGCCACTGCCTTGCCGGGATGGATGATAACCGCGGTAGTCATGCCCGGTATGATGGTAGACATGACGCGCAGGACTGCGATGTGCGTTGGTGGTCGTCAACAATAGCGGTGTGAGGGCAAATGCGAGAATGGCAGGAGATTGTGTCTTCATGCTTCGACTGGCTTGCAATGAGAAGATTGTGCTGCTTTCGTATCGACATCTCCCAAAGACCTGAGGAAAGACCTGAGGAAGTAGACTGCAAATGAATTGCTGCGACGCTTGCTTGACGACGGCCCATCGTTACCGACGGACGTGCGTGCAAAACGTTCGTAAACATAGAGAGGATGTTTCACAGAAGCGCCGCGACTGTCTACATACTAGACAGCTAGATCTTGACTGTTTATGAATGACGGAGGAAGCAATCTCGATGCGCCGAGATCGTAGTCGAAATTCCTGATTGGTGACTGGTCCCAACTTGATGTATTTAGCAGTATATTAGAAAATGCTCGTGTGTATGTCTGCTTTCTCCAAGCCCGCCAAACTTGCAGTGCCGCTTAGAGTGATGTGTTCGACCACCCATATATCGAGTATACGCGTAGACCAGCGAGGATCAAGTACCGAAGGCTTCCGAGTGCTTCCAAGTGTGTCGTGCCGAAGAAAGTGGCAATGCCTATAAAAAAACGTCTCGTTCGTATACACAAAAGTCTTCTGAGTAAGTACCCGAGCCTTCGGAGTCATTTGGCTGGCAATAGTGCCGCTGAGATGGTGAGATGTGTACTCAGCCGTGATATATCTACTAACCTCATGGGCCTGGCGTATACTGCCTTGCGGGTCCGAGTCAGTCTGAGTCTGTAGCTCTGCAAAGACACGGCGGGCCAGAAGAACATCGCTGCAGTAACGGTGTTGAAACATTGAAGTGAGATGTCTTAACTGAGGGAGATGGTTTCGCGTGCGCTTCGACTGGGCTGGGTTTTCCTCGGCCCGATCGCGCTGAACTGGACTTCAGGTTTCAGCCGGTCATGTATTGACCGGCTGAACATGATGACTTGTGTCGCATATCGTGTTACATTTACCTATAATGGTACGCGAGCGCTTTCGTCGTGCAGATGTATTCAATCAACCAGCCTCATCAATACGAGCACCATGACCACCCGCCTCTCTCCCTCTCTCCAACACGCGAAAACCGCGTCGTCGAACGTCCAACGATCAGTCTTCCTTAACCAGGGACACCGGCGCGACGTATCTCTCGCCGCCACCTAGCACATAGTAAACCCCAGCAAGCACAAATGTGCCCGAGAAGATGATAACGGCCCAATTGAATCCCACGGCCCAAGCTGCATCGCCGACACTCGGTGCCAGCGGGAAGAAGGAGAAGACAAAGCCTACAAGCAGAAAGGCCAGAGAGACATCGTTGAAGAGACCGCCCCACTTCCCCAATGAGAAGCGACTGGGGAGAAGTGGCTCGCCGCGCAGTCTCTTCAGTCTGACGCTCCCAATCGAGACGATGTAAGAGAAGATCAGGGCGGCGTTGGACACCGACAGAATGGCCTGCAGTGCCGTGTTGGAGCCAAAGTTGATGGCGGACAGCAGGAGGGCGACCGCGAGACAGACAATTAGCTGCGGATTGCTGTTAGCGATGTCCCGGTGGATCTTGTCTCAAGTACTTACAGAGTTTGCAGGGATCTCCCACGACGGACGGACGTGACTGATCCACGACGAGAAAGGGAATCCACTATCGCGACTGAAGGCCCAGACCTGTCTTGAAGCACTCGCGACTGTGGTCACAGTCGAGAAAAATAACAGCATGACGAGCAAGACTCCCAGAACACACGTTCCTCCGTACGAGCCTGTTGCTCTGTGGATGATCTGGATGATGGGATAATCGGTGTCGGCAGCAAGGAGATCCTCCAGATCTGTGATGCAGAAGCTGCGCCTGGTTAGTGTTCTGGGCTTTCACTTACGGAGCTGCATTCCTGCGGACGTACCAGAAAGTGATGATCATTGTGATGCCCATGATCCCATTGGCGAACGTTGCCCACCTGTTTCGAGTCAGCAAACATCAAGATTGTTCTCAACGGCATCAACATACAACATAGCCTTGGGGAGTGTGATCGAAGCGTCCTTGAGTTCCTCGGACATATGCGCGCCGGCGTCTGGACCGATAAAGCACCAAATTGGGCTCGAAAGGCCAACGAGACTGGACAGTCCTGTACTAGGCCAGCCGCCTCCATTACTAATCAAAATCAGCGACAATCTTAACCCTCTTCTGGGTCATGCTTACTGGAAATTCGTGAAGACGTCTTTGGCAGGTGCATGATCGGCCAAAATCCAGAAGGTGAGCAGAAAGGCGAAGAACCCAAATACGTGCAGAAACAGAACGATGCCTTCGGCCAGCGGTAAGTGCTGGGCGAAGAACATGTTGAAACCGACCGTCAGAATGATGAATAAGAAGACCGTCAACGTCGCTTGCCATGCCAGGTCGTATTTCGCCTCTGGGAACGCCAAATTGACCATCTCCTGGACGATCCCAGAGAGTTGCAATCCGCAGGCCGGCACTCCAGCTAGCCACCCAAGGCAACAGAGCCAGCCAACAATGTATGACAGTGGTTTCTGCATGGGTCTCGGCGCAAATTCGCTGATGAAGTGGTACTGCCCTCCTGCAGTCGGTGCCATTGATGCTAGCTCACCCATCGAAGCAATCATGAACATCATGTATACCCAGACTGCGATCATGGAGTAGATTATGCCTGCGCTACCACCATTCAGCAACCCGAAGTAACTGGCCAGCAGGGTGTTTTCCCAGGTCGATTGCAGGATCGAAACGAAGCCAACAATGCCGATGAACTTGAAGTTTCGCTGCGACCGGTCAGCAATTGTGCCTTCTCTGGCATTGGGAGCCAGGTTTTGTCTTACTCGCAGCTCTTGGGTCTTGCCCATTATCGACATTTCGCGCTCATCTTCATAGGTGCCGCCCTTCAATTGAACGACAGTTTTGTCTTCCTGCATCTCTTCAAGCGATGTGTGGTCCCGGATTTCCGGAACGAGCGACATAGCTGCTATGTAGTGGTCGCGAAAGAGTGTGTCAGGCGTGATGGTAATTAGTCAGGTGGTGGGCGCGTTCGGTGAGTGTTGTGGTTGGCAGGTCGCAAGAAGTAAAGCACTGACGAACTGATGTAGTGAACGTTGAAGATTGAATGCCAGAGACAGGGAAGTGAGCCGCTAAGTCCACACAGTGAGCCAGTGACCGGGATGGCCAAGTCGTGCAATCAAGCAAGGCGCGAGCCTGGTCACGTCGTTGCGCAGAAGCGTAAGGTGGTTGGTGCGGCGATATGGTCTCTCAAAAGAATCGTTCACAGACGCGCCAGTACAGTCGAGCGTGGCGGTTCGAATGCAGTGGTCACCAACTTTAAGGCGATGTTATTTGCGCCTCATGGCATTGCTACATGTAATTTTGCACCACTAGCCTGTCATCACGCGGCTACCCGTTTCTCACACGCTCCGATATCACAACACAAAGCAAACAGCGCAATGGAATGGCCGCTGAGAGGTTGCTACGGATAGTTGCAGCACGCCATTGACTGGGAAAAACGATTGTCGTCAAACTCTAACCATTACACTTGTTCCCGGAATCCGGGTGATGCATGACATCCACTTCATTACACAACATGAAACTTGCAGTTTCAAGTTGTACAGCAACAGACGCGAACAATCCAATCGACTACACTGAACATCACTGCCAACATCTTTCTAGAAGTTCGCGTTTTACCTGCTTGAGCTCGTCGTACCCTGTCTGCTCGGTGCATCTGTTCAGACATACCATCCACATCCGAAAAAAAACGGTGTGGGCCTGCCATTGAGTGAAGTGTAGATCCCTGCTTTCTCACTGGACTCTGCGTTATCACTCATTGGCCGGGCTGGGTAGCAATCAAGGTACGTTGGATCTCTCTCAAGCTCCGCAGTTAGTTTGCTCAATCGCATTCAATCCAGCCTCCTCGTATCCTGCGGGTGAGGGGCTCTCCTGTCACTCGCTTCATCATGCCTCCAGACATTGACCAAGGAGTATGAACAGACGCCTCGTGCAAGATCCTTCTCTGTCGTTCATATCTGGTTGTTCACCAGCTGCTTACTATGACGCGGAAGACTAAATAACCAAAGGTGACAGTCAATACCGAGAAAGCACGAATTTTACGATCACATCACTCCATCACTTCCTCAGAGAATTTAGGGTTGGGGGCCGTGCTTGCATACTCACCACCTGGACACTCGCAGCCCTGCATATTCCCTACCCGGTCATACCAGCAACAATCAATTGTATCCGAGCTGCGGTTCTCCACCGAGCGACTACAACAAATCACAGCATGTCGGATACGGATACTCCCAGCCAGCACACCGGCCGCGTCGACGCGCTTAACCTCACAATCAGCCTCTGTCTTTGCTACACATTGTGCATTGCGCTTGTCAGATTGTGGATTCGTCGGGGCGCTTTCGGAGTCGACGACCTGGTCGTACTAGCAGCAACATTGGCGACGCTTGGACACACAGGCACAAGCTATGCTGCCCTGTCATTCGGACTAGGGAAGCCATGGAGTGAAATCAGCAACAGTGGCAAGCTGCCGGAGCTCAATGCTGTGGGTCACAATTGCGCCAATCCAACACAATCATAAGGACTGACAGTCTCGCAGGCATCAATCGCAGGTGTTGTTACATTCACCATTGCGCTTTATATATCGAAAATTGGAGTGCTTGCATTCCTCAGCCGGATCACTAAGAACAAGACCCAATTGCTCATTTACCATGCATACCACCTGCTGGTGGCAGTGTTTGGATTCATTTCCATCCTGGTTGTCACTGTCGACTGCCCATCGCCATCAGGCTACTACTGGGCCTTCTTTGCCAACAGAACAGCCTGCGACTCACAGGTGACGAATGAACAACGGATTCCTTAGA